>Ga0233426_10000623_pt1 | contig 37027 bp, 32 predicted proteins | sample SI_118_April2016_6_FD_179875 | JGI IMG/M metagenome (GOLD analysis project Ga0233426, IMG submission 179875) | Seawater microbial communities from Saanich Inlet, British Columbia, Canada - SI_118_April2016_10_MG | ecosystem: Environmental > Aquatic > Marine > Inlet | place: Canada: British... | reverse complement strand
TTTACGCAAAGATTGCGATGTGACGGGTCCAACAATGGACGCAGTAACAAGAATAGCAAGTGCAGCGCGTGCTGCATGGATCAGAATTTTATGCATCTAAGCCCCCTAGGATACGGGGTAAAAGTTGCCTTTATTTCGCCACATTGTAAAGGGCAGAACCGCCGTACCCACAACATTTCGTGCTTAATAGCGCGAGGACATCAGGGTTTAGCTTAGTCCACTACATTCCTAGAGGCAGCATCTCGTTGAAAACGATAGGGTTTTAATTCCAGCTTTCCTTCTTTCGGTACAAGGTTGACGGCGAAACGCTCAGTTGTAGCGCTGCTTTCGGGATTGACCCACCATTTTGGCTAATCGCGGTTTCAATGATCAAACGCTCCAAATCTGCCAGCGCCCACCCTGCCCTAATCATTTCAATGATCGTGTTTTTCGCGCCGTCATTCGTATCACGCACCGCCTGCTGGGTTTGCGGCTGCGTGCTGGCAATGTACTCATTCAGCATCGCATTTGGCAACATCGCGGCCTTTAGAACCGATGATTTTGACGCCTCAACACTCTTTTCAAGGGTCGATTGAAGCTGTGAAATATTCCCATCCCACGACACTTTGCTTAGTACCAAGGCTGCATCTTCAGCCAATTCCATTTGCGGCTTTTGCATCTTGTGTGTGATGCGGTTCAACATCTGCTGTGCAAGTGGGGAAATTTCATCGCAGCGACTGTGCAAAGGGCGCAATTTTATCCGCACCACCTTTAAACGATAGTATAAGTCTTCGCGAAACCGCCCAGCATCCACGGCGTCTTCGGCATTAATCGTGCTGCAAAAAATCACTCTGATATTTGTGTGGCTGCTAAAGCCAAAATTGGTTTCCAACACCCCCGTCTGCAAAAATCGAAGCAACTGGGTCTGCACGCTCAAAGACAAACGGCAGACTTCTGACAGGTAAAGCGTTCCCCCGTTTTCGAACACCTCTTCCGAAAACATCGCCGCCAATTTGGTGTGTGTCGTGCCTCCACAATCGACGCTGACAAAGGGCAAATGGGATCGATGCGAACAGGCGTGCAAATATTCCGCGCACGCGCCCTTGCCCGTGCCTGCATCACCCTCGATCAAGACAGGGGAAAAACTTGGCATTATCTTGATAATATTGTCGAAATTATCGCCAAAAACCGCGCTGTAGTACGGTTTTTCATCTTCAAATCTGGCTTCGCTCGCGTCTACTGCTGCATTGCTTACAACCGCCAAAAGCGACGCGCTATCAATTGGTTTTACAACATAATCAAACGCACCCAGATCAATGGCAGTGCCCGCTTGACGCATGGCTCCGCTCGCTGTTGTCGCAATGATCCGGGTTTCAGGGCGCGCACCCAATAGTCCGGCCATAAATGCAAACGCATCACCGCTAACCAAAAGCAAATCCAGCACAACAATGCTTGCGCCATGTTCAGCAAAAAGCGCCGCCGCCTATGGCACAGTCTTAGCCGTGAAAACATCCATACCAGCAGTGGAAAGAGCGTCAGAATACGCCTCTCGCAATGCATCTGTTTGTTCAACCACCAAGACCCGAACCGACACCACAATCCCCTAACTCGTTACAAATACACATTAGATACCGTGGCATCTTTTAACAGACTTAACTTTTGGGGTACCCAAGGCCTTTCAACGCCACTGCGATCTCGTCTAGAATTGCGGGATCATCAATGGTCGCAGGTAGTTTATACGCCTCACCATCAGCGATCTTACCCATAGTTGCGCGCAAAATCTTGCCAGATCGCGTCTTTGGCAGGCGATCAACGACACAGGCTAATTTAAACGCTGCCACTGGGCCAATTTTCTCGCGCATCAACGTCACACATTCCGCAACGATGTCGCTTTCTGCGCGATCCACCCCCGCGCTCAGGCACAAAAAGCCCATTGCCAATTGGCCCTTCAGCTGATCCGCCACGCCGATCACGGCACATTCCGCAACATCTGGATGGCCTGCCAAAACTTCCTCCATCGCGCCTGTCGATAATCGGTGGCCCGCGACGTTGATCACATCATCAGTACGCGCCATGATGTACAGGTATCCATCCTCGTCTTTGATGCCCGCATCACCGGTTTCATAATAGCCTTCAAACGCATTCAGGTAGGATGATTTGAACCGCTCTTCTGCATTCCAAAGCGTTGGCAGCGTACCAGGTGGCAAAGGCAGTTTCACCACAATCGCGCCCAATTCGCCGCTGGGCATTTCTTCGCCCTCATCGCTTAAAATGCGCACGTCATACCCTGGCATCGGAACCGTTGGTGAGCCCAACTTTACTGGCAGATGTTCAATCCCCATCGGGTTGCCCACCATCGTAAAGCCCGTTTCCGTTTGCCACCAGTGATCAATCACAGGCACATTCAACTGATCTTGCGCCCACTGAATAGTGTCGGGATCTGCCCGTTCACCTGCCAAAAACAAGGTATTTAGGTTCGATAAGTCATATTTTTTGACAAATTCACCGTTTGGATCGACTCGCTTGATCGCGCGAAACGCGGTTGGTGCGGTGAACAACGCTTTCACTTTATGTTCCTCGATCACGCGCCAGAATGTCCCTGCATCAGGGGTGCCCACGGGCTTACCTTCAAACACAATCGTGGTGTTTCCGTGGATCAGCGGTGCGTAACAAATATACGAATGCCCAACGACCCAGCCCACATCAGATGCCGCCCAAAACACATCACCAGGATCCATGCCATAGACGTTTTTCATGGTCCAATTCAGCGCAACCAAATGCCCACCTGTATGGCGCACAACGCCCTTGGGCTGGCCTGTCGTGCCAGAGGTGTACAGGATATAAACAGGGTCATTGCCGTTCACAGGCACACAGGGCGCAGGCGTCACGTCAACTTGCACAGCGTTCCAATCCAGATCACGGCCTTCAACCATGCTGGCAGCCGCTTCTGGGCGTTGAAAAATGATGCAAGTTTCAGGCTTATGCGCAGCCATTTCAATCGCGGCGTCTAGCAGCGGTTTATATTCCACCACACGGCCGGGTTCGATCCCACAAGAGCTCGCGATAATCGCTTTGGGCGTTGCATCATCAATCCGTGTTGCCAGCTCGTTTGCCGCAAAACCACCAAACACAACCGAATGAATTGCACCGATGCGCGAACAGGCCAGCATCGCGACAATCGCCTCGGGCGTCATCGACATATAGATGATTACGCGATCGCCCTTTTCCACGCCCTGCGCCTGTAATGCGCCACCCAAGCTGGCCACACGATCCAGCAATTGCGCATAGGTGATCGTTTCTTTTGTGTCGGTGATCGGGCTGTCATAAATAATCGCCGCTTGATCTGCGCGGCCATTTTCAACATGGCGATCCACCGCATTATAACAGGTATTCACCACACCATCCGCAAACCATTCGTACAACGGCGCATTTTCATCGCTCAACGCTTTGCTCGGGGCTTTCACCCAATCAATTGCCTGCGCGGCCTCCATCCAAAATGCGTCTGGATCATTCTGCCAGGCGGCGTAAACTTCTTTGTATCCCATTGGATTTGCTCCTTATTCGTACGAATCTACCGACGTTCCCGCCAATGCTGCTATATTCAAAAGACCACGCGCGGTGATCGAAGGCGTCACGATGTGAGCTTTGTTGCCCATGCCCATCAAAATCGGCCCAACCTCCAGCCCATCGGCGCGGGTTTTCAACACGTTACGCACCGCACTGGCGGCATCTGTGTTTGAAAACACCAACGTATTTGCGGCCCCATCAAGGCGGCTGTTCGGCATGATCCGTTCGCGCAATTCAGGGTCGAGCGCGCTATCCACATGCATCTCGCCCTCATAGGCGAAATCGAGGTTCTTGCTATCCAAAATCGCCAAGGCTTCGCGCATCCGCCGCCCACTCTCGCTATCAAGATTGCCAAACTGTGAATGGCTCAACAACGCCACCTTTGGCTCTAATCCAAAACGGCGCACGTGGCGCGCAGCTCCGATCACCGTCTCGGCAATCTGCATCGCCGTAGGTTCAGGGTTCACTTGCGTGTCGGCTACAAACAGCGGCCCTTTTTCTTGGATCATCAACGACAATGCGCCCACGGGATGCAGGCCATCTTGACCCAAAACCTCGTTCACGTACTTCAGATGCCACAGGTATTGCCCAAACGTGCCGCAAATCAGGCTATCCGCCTCGCCGCGATGCACAGCAATTGCACCAATCGCCGTGGTATTCGTGCGCATAATCGCCTTGGCCAGATCGGGCGTCACTCCGCGCCGTTTCATGATCCCGTAATAGGTTTCCCAGTAATCGCGATACCGCGCGTCGCTTTCTGGATTGACCAGCTCGAAATCTTTGCCCGCTTCAATAGTCAGGCCAGCCTTGGCGATGCGCCGTTTCACAACATTTGGCCGCCCGATCAAGATCGGCTTATCCACACCCTCTTCCAGAATGGCACTGGCCGCGCGCAACACCCGTTCGCTCTCGCCCTCAGCAAAGATAACTTTGCGAACCGTGCCTTTAGCGGCCTCAAACACGGGCCGCATGATAAAGGCAGACTTAAACACCGAACGATCCAGATCAGCTTTATACGCCTCGATATCGGCCACAGGTCGTTTGGCGACACCACTGTCCATCGCAGCTTTGGCCACGGAACTCGCGACAATCCCCATCAAACGTGGATCAAACGGTTTCGGGATCAGATAATCCGCCCCAAAGGTCATTTGTTCACCGCGATAGGCCGCTGCCGCCTCTGCACTGCTGGTGGCACGCGCCAGTTCGGCAATCCCCTTCACACAGCCGATTTTCATCTCGTCGTTAATCGTTGATGCGCCCACATCCAGCGCGCCGCGAAAGATAAACGGGAAACACAGCACGTTGTTCACTTGGTTGGGATAATCAGAGCGCCCCGTCGCGATAATCGCATCGGGTGCCACCTTTTTCGCCGCGTCAGGCATGATTTCTGGCGTCGGATTGGCCAGCGCAAAAATAATCGGCTTTTTGGTCATTTTGCCAACCATTTCTGGGGTCAAAACACCGGGGCCAGACAACCCAAGGAACAAATCAGCGCCGCCAATCACATCGTCCAGCGTGCGCAAATCGCTCTTCTGCGCGTATTCAGATTTCTGCGGGTTCATATCCTCAACGCGACCCTCATACACCAGCCCGTGAATATCACACAGCCAGACATTTTCGCGTTTTACACCCAGTTTCAGCAGCATATTCAAACAGGCAATTCCTGCCGCGCCGCCGCCCGTGGACACGATTTTTACATCCTCAAACGCCTTACCAGCCACCGCCAGCGCATTCGTCGCCGCAGCCCCAACCACAATCGCCGTGCCGTGCTGATCATCGTGAAACACAGGGATGTTCATCCGCTCGCGGCAGATTTTTTCCACTATAAAACAATCAGGTGCCTTGATATCTTCAAGGTTTATCGCCCCAAACGTCGGCTCTAACGCACAGACGATCTCCGCCAGTTTTTCGGGATCACCTTCATCCAGCTCGATATCAAAACAGTCGATATTGGCGAACTTCTTAAACAGCACCGCCTTGCCTTCCATCACTGGCTTTGACGCAAGCGCACCGATGTTCCCTAACCCCAAAACAGCCGTCCCGTTTGTGACAACACCCACCAGATTGCCCCGCGTGGTGTAGCGCTCCGCGTTGGTCGCATCCGCCTTAATTTCCAAACACGCATCCGCCACGCCGGGGCTATAGGCCAGCGACAAATCCCGCTGATTGTCCATCGGCTTGGTCGCACGAATTTCCAACTTTCCGGGTTTAGGAGATTCGTGATACCGAAGGGCACGTTTTTTGGATTTATCGGACATTGGGTCTCCTTAGCTGGATTTTATCAGGTCGAGGATATTGCGTGCCGCAGACGGGATATTCGTCCCTGGCCCAAAGATCGCCTTAACCCCCGCATTATACAAGAAGTCATAATCTTGCTGCGGAATGACCCCGCCGCAAATCACAATAATATCTTCTGCATTCTGCTCCTTTAACGCGGCCACCAATTGGGGCGCCAATGTTTTATGCCCTGCCGCTTGGCTGGAAATGCCAACCACATGCACGTCGTTATCAATCGCATCTTGCGCCGCTTCGGCAGGTGTTTGAAACAGCGGCCCCACGTCCACATCAAACCCGATATCTGCAAATGCCGTGGCAATCACTTTGGCCCCGCGATCATGCCCATCTTGGCCCATTTTCACCACCAACATGCGCGGGCGACGGCCCTCGCCTTTGGCAAAACTCTCCACATCTGCTTGGATTTGCGCGAAACCCTCGTCGCCTTCATAGGCGGCACCATACACACCTGCCAACGTCTTCACCTCCGCTCTGTGTCGACCAAAGGCCGTTTCCATTGCATCCGAAATCTCGCCGACAGTGGCGCGTGCGCGTGCGGCCTCTACGGCGAGTGCCAGCAAGTTGCCCTCGCCCGTTAACGCAGCCTGTTCCAGCAGCATCAACGCCTGCGCACAGGCATCTGCGTCACGTGTTGCTTTGATCTTTTTCAACCGCGCCACTTGGCTGATGCGGACTTCGGTATTGTTGATATCGCGGATGTTAATCTCTGGTTGCTTATCCAGTTTGAACTTGTTCACACCAACAACCACCTCGTCACCGCGATCCACTGCCGCTTGCCGTTTTGCCGCCGCTTCCTCGATCCGCAACTTGGGCATACCGCTCGCAACCGCTTTGGTCATGCCTCCCATATCATCCACTTCTTTAATGATTTTACGCGCCGCCTCAGCCAGTTCATTCGTCAGGTTTTCGATGTAATATGATCCCGCCAACGGGTCGACCACATTGGTCACACCCGTTTCATTTTGCAAAATCAACTGTGTGTTCCGCGCAAGCCGTGCGCTTTCTTCTGTCGGCAACGCAATCGCCTCATCAAACGAGTTCGTGTGCAACGATTGTGTGCCACCCAAAACCGCGGACATCGCCTCATACGCCGTACGCACCACGTTGTTATACGGATCCTGCTCCTGCAACGAAACGCCAGAGGTTTGGCAATGCGTGCGCAGCATGGATGAGCCCGGCTTCTTCGGCTCAAACTCCGCCATGATCTCGGACCACAACAAACGTGCGGCGCGCAATTTCGCAATCTCCATGAAAAAGTTCATGCCAATCGCAAAGAAAAACGACAGCCGCCCCGCAAACGCATCTACATCCATACCCCGTTCAATCGCAGTTTTCACGTATTCCTTACCGTCCGCCAGTGTAAACGCCAGCTCTTGTACAAGGTTCGCGCCGGCCTCTTGCATGTGGTAGCCAGATATCGAAATCGAGTTGTATTTCGGCATTTCAGCGGCGGTAAATTCAATAATATCCGCCACAATCCGCATGCTCGGTTCTGGTGGATAAATATAGGTATTGCGCACCATGAACTCTTTCAGAATGTCGTTCTGGATGGTCCCAGACAGCAGTGATCTATCATGCCCCTGCTCCTCGCCTGCCACAATAAAACTAGCCAAAACGGGAATAACCGCACCGTTCATCGTCATCGAAACTGAAATTTTATCCAGCGGAATACCGTCGAACAGGATTTTCATATCCTCAACACTGTCAATCGCAACGCCAGCCTTGCCCACATCACCCACAACCCGTTCGTGATCGCTGTCATAGCCACGGTGCGTCGCCAGATCGAAGGCCACGGAAACACCCTGCTGCCCAGCCTCCAGCCCTTGGCGATAAAACGCATTGCTTTCTTCAGCCGTCGAAAACCCAGCGTATTGGCGAATGGTCCAAGGCCGCCCAGTGTACATCGTCGCGCGCGGCCCACGTGTGTACGGGTTTACGCCCGGCACACCGCCCAAATGATCGAGCCCATCCAGATCATCCGCCGTGTAAACGGGCTTCACTTCGATGCCTTCTGGCGTGTCCCAATTCAGGCTGTCCAATGGCTTTCCACGCAGCTCTTTTTCAGCCAGCGCTTCCCATGTTTTCTTGTCCTCGGTGCTCATCTCACAGCTTCCTTCTCATTCTGATATCTCTAAAAACTTTAGGCTGGCAGCCTCTGGCAACGTCGGTTCAAACGCTTTAAGCGCGATCTGCAACGGCTCCACTGCATCCAACCGAATGGCGTAGACGTTGACGATATTGTTGCCCAATGTCGCCAGTGGAATTTCCAAACGCAGCTGCGCCACTTCGATCCAGTTGGGCGGAATATGCTTTTCCATCCAACTTTTATAAATCAACGCGGCCTTCACATCGTATTTTTGCGCCAGCTTATCCGCCCACATCGGGTCTGTTCCGCGAAGCCGCGAGTCCTGCGCCTCTGCCGATTCCAAACCCCATAAATCCAACACATAATGGGGATTGCGATAGGCCACATGCCCCAGATCATTCACCGCGACAGGCGCTTTCCAGTAGCCTTCAACAAAATTGCTCATCTGGCGTTGCTGCGCATAAATCGCAGCCCCACCAGCGGGAACATAATTGAACGCAACCGGCGGGTAATGGGCGCCGCCATAAAACACCGCCAGCACAAACATCGCAGGGATCATTTGCCCCATGCGTACATTCGCAAACACCACTTTGGACAGCAAAACCGCCCCTGCCCCAACCGCAAACGTCCAGACATAAACCTCGTAGCGATAGAACCAAATCGCTTGCCCCAGAAACGTATGCGCTGCCACGCCCAAAACCAACGCAATGCCGATCAAACGATACCGCCCCGTCACATGCTTTCGCGCCAAAAACAGTGCGAACATGGCCACAATCAGCGTTACCAACAACATCCGCCCAGACGGCGACCCGATGGTGATCAACAGCGCGAACTTCGCCTTGGTCCAGCTGGAAACTTCAGCCAGCCCTTCACCTCCCCCAGTAATCGCCGCCTTGGCGTTCACGGAATTTGGCAACATATCCAGCCCCAGTTGCGACATCAGCGCGAAATGCGCCGCCAATGGCACAATCGCCGCAACCAACAGGCCAAGACCCGCCACCTTGCGCCCGCCAAAAAACACAACGGCCGATGCAACAACCGCAATCGCCATGCCTTCAAACCGCAGCACAGGGTTTAATACGATCCCCGCGATCAGCAACCAGCCGATCCGCCCATCACGCGCAAATTGCAACAATCCGACCAACGCCATCAGCGTGACCATGATGTGCAACATATGCTCCATCCCGATCAACGCCATGCTGGGCCAACCAAGGAACAACGGCCCTAACGCGGCCAGCGCAATCAACGCCCATTGCATCGCAGCAGATGCACCATCTGACGCAAACCCCAAAACCCGCGCCCATAAAATCGCGCTCGCAACCAAACCAGCCAGCCCCAAAATCAACGGCCAATAGGCATGAAACCCAAATGGCGAAAACGGCGCAAGCAAATAGGAATACAGGATCGAAGACGACGCAGACGCATACTCACCCGCGTTCACCCCGTACCCGCCCTGCCACAGCTGCTCGGACATCGCCAAATGGATGTAAACGTCATCCAGCGCATATTCCCAAACACCGCCAGTTTTCGCCAGCGTCATCGCGATCAACACCAATGTGGGCAGCACTGCGCCAAGGATCGACCACTGCTTTAAACTAATCCGTTCCATCAGATACCTACCCGTTTATGCGCAAACAGGCGCATTTGCCCCTCGCATTTGTCGAAAAACCGCTTACATCTGAGTGTAACAGGAGAGATCATGAAATTTTCGCTACTCAGCGCAGCCCTCGCACTTACGTTTGCAACAACCGCATCGGCCGAAACGCTCGACCAGTATTTGTGGGAAAAGCGCCCCATCGTTGTGTTCGCCGACACACCAGAGGATTTGTTGTTCATCCGCCAGATGGAATTGCTTAACGCGGGCCAAGAAGAATTGGCGGAACGCGATGTGGTCATCCTAACCGATACCGACTCCGCTGAAATCTCGCCTTTGCGCAAAAAATTGCGCCCGCGCGGCTTCCAACTGGCGTTGATTGGCAAAGACGGCAAAGTGAAACTGCGCAAACCACGCCCTTGGACGGTGCGCGAGTTGTCGCGCGTGATCGACAAAATGCCGATGCGCCAACAGGAATTGAAACAGCGCTGGGAACGGTAAATCCGCCCCAGCCCTAGATCACTATTCCTGCCCGCATTGATTTGCATGTGCTCTTGAACAGGCTCTCGCCTATTCAAACTCCATAATCACTTCGTCCACGGCCAAATTATCACCCGCATTCGCGTTGATTTTGGTCACGACACCTTGTTTTTCAGCGCGCAGAACATTTTCCATTTTCATCGCTTCGACGGTGCACAAGGCTTGGCCCTCTTGAACCTCATCGCCCACAGCAACATCCACTTTGACGATCAGACCCGGCATCGGGCACAACAGCAATTTTGATGTGTCAGGTGCCAGCTTTTCTGGCATCAACGCGGCCAGTTCGGCATTGCGCGGGCTGCGCACACGCACTTTCATCTCTGCGCCACGGGTGCGAATACGATACCCTGCAGAAATCGGCTCAACCTTCAGAACCAGCTTTTCACCGCCAACTTTCAACTTCGCCAGCGTTTGCCCCGGCAACCAATCAGAGGTCACGCGAACGGTTTCACCATCCTCGAACTTCACGGTTGAGCCCTTGTCATCCGCCTTGATTTTCACTGCGTAAGACGTGTCTTGAACCGTTACGACCCAGTCTTTGCCAACTTTGCGTTTGTGATTATCAATCCGCCCCGAAACCCGCGCACGGCGAATTTCTGCAACACGGTACATCGCGGCACTTGCGGCGGCAACACGGCGCGATGCGGCTGCGTCAAGCGTAACACCCTGAAAACCATCAGGATATTCTTCCTCAATAAACGCGGTGGTGATGTTGCCCGTAATGAACCGCTCGTGATCCATAACTGCTGCCAAAAACGGTAGGTTATGCCCGATACCTTCTAACTCAAAACTATCCAACGCCACGCGCATGCGTTCGATCGCGTCTTCGCGCGTTGGTGCCCAGGTACACAGTTTTGCGATCATCGGATCGTAATACATACTAATCTCGCCGCCTTCAAAAACACCTGTGTCATTGCGCACGACATGGCTTTTCTTGGTTTTCTCCGCAGGAGGGCGATACCGCGTCAATCGGCCAATCGACGGCAGGAAATTGCGATACGGGTCTTCGGCGTACAGACGGTTTTCAATCGCCCAACCGTTGATCCCGATGTCAGACTGCTTCATCGCCAGCTTTTCGCCGTAGGCCACGCGGATCATCTGTTCGACCAGATCAATCCCCGTAATCAACTCAGTCACAGGGTGTTCCACCTGCAAACGTGTGTTCATTTCTAGGAAATAGAAGTTGCGATCCCCATCAACGATAAACTCGACCGTGCCAGCAGAACAATAATCCACCGCCTTGGCCAGCGCGACAGATTCCTCACCCATCGCTTTGCGGGTTGCTTCGTCCAAGAAAGGGCTTGGCGCTTCTTCAACAACCTTTTGTTGGCGACGCTGGATCGAACATTCCCGCTCGTTCAGGTACAAAACGGTGCCGTGTTTATCGCCCAACACCTGAATTTCGATGTGGCGGGGCTGCGTGATAAACTTCTCGATGAAAATCCGATCATCGCCAAAGGAATTGGCCGCCTCATTCTTGGAGGATTGGAACCCTTCGCGTGCCTCCTGATCGTTCCAGGCAATCCGCATGCCTTTGCCACCGCCCCCAGCAGAGGCTTTGAGCATCACGGGATAGCCAACCTTGTTGGAAATCGCGACCGCTTCTTCTGCATCCGCGATCAAACCCATATGACCTGGAACCGTAGAAACGCCCGCTTCTTGTGCCAGCTTTTTAGAAGTAATCTTATCGCCCATGCTCTCAATTGCGCCTGCTGGCGGGCCGATAAAGGCAACGCCTTCTGCTTCAAGAGCCTCTGCGAACAGTTTGTTTTCGCTCAGAAATCCATACCCGGGATGAACGGCCTCAGCACCTGTTTGGCGAATGGCATCCATGACCTTGTCGATCACAATATACGATTGGTTCGCAGGCGACGGGCCAATATGCACCGCTTCATCCGCCATTTTCACATGCAGCGCTTCACGATCCGCATCCGAATAAATCGCGACAGTCTGAATACCCATCTTTTTGGCTGTTTTGATAACGCGACACGCGATTTCACCACGGTTGGCGATCAGGATTTTCTTAAACATAGGTCTCACCTTTGATAGGGCCGAAAGTATTGGAAAGAGCGGGGCATTCGCGCATGAAAATAGCGTTCAGACACGAAAAAGACCCCCATACGCAACCGCGCAGGGGGTTCAGTAGAGGGGAAATGAAAGAGTTTAACGGTTCAAGGATGCTTCGAACGAAACGCCCTAATGAACGGTTACTCCCAAACGAGTCGATCTTTGCTGGTGACTCCACCAACAACGCCACCGACAACGGCGCCTTTGATCGGATTGCCGTCCAGCAATAGGGACCCGACAGCGCCAATTGCAGCGCCTGTCGCGATGCGGTTGGTTGTGCGTTGGTCCACGATTGGGCTGTTACAGGCCGATAATCCGAATACCACGGCGATCGCCGCAAAAACTGTTGATTTGTGCATTTTATGCCTCTTTTGATTTGCTCTAGGGGACCGCTCAACTGGCTCCCCTTAACGCAACCGTAGCGCGTCGGAATCCGCGCGCATACCCTCTTGATCAAGAAGCAGGTCATTTCGGCACTTTTGCGCCACACTGTTGATTCAATAGGCAAATTCACGCCGATCCCTCGTAATCTTCTTCGAAAACTTCGGGAAAACTCACCATCGCACGGGGCACATTGATCTTTAACAATGCCTCGTAACTTACAGGATCGAATGGTTTTTCGGCCTCCTCGACCTCGCGCCCCATCAACCAATTCAGGCGCCCTGCGTCCAAATTCCCCCGTTCAAACGGCTCTTCGCCAAAACAGGTCCACAACGCCCACATGAAATGCTCGTCCGCACGGCGATCTGCGAATCTACGATCGGCATAGCGTTCGCGAGCCTTAAGTGGCGTTGCCCCTTTTTTGTTCGGGCGTCGGATTGTGAATTGGAAATCAGAACTTGGGAGGCGGCTTGGAAATCCGCGATGTTTTATCATGACACCCTCCGCAGCTCTGAATGCGAAAGGGTCGCACAGGCGAGGCCGAAGCCCCGCCCAGCAATAATCTTAGTATTTAGTAGAAGTCGGCTCTGGCTGAACTTCCAGTACAACTGGCTCTTCTTGTTGTGCACATGCTGAAACTGCAACTGCAACGATAACCAAAGCGATTTTAAGTGTGTTGGACATGATGTCCTCCTGTGACAGATATAATTTAAACTGAAACGATCACGCAGTGCGACCGCAGCCGCGTGATTACGACTTGGCTGATTCTTAACAAAGTTTTTGCGATACGCAAACCGCATAAGTCCAAACGGGCGAAAAACTACTGCATTTTGTGACGAAAATGGTGCAACAGCCTCAAATCCCTTACAAAACGCCCTGTTTTTCAAGGAAAAAAGAATCATAACCATACGCAGGTTCCTCCACTTATGTCGTAAGCATTCAAATATTGCGCCACATCTGGGTCCACTTCACCGTAGGGGATCAGCCGTTCCATGAACCGCACAACCACTTCGTCGATGCGCACGCCCTGCCCGATCAGCTTGCCTGCCTCTGGTATCGCGATGGTTTCGCACAGCAAATCCATATCCCGCGACGCCCGTTCAAATGACACGGCATAATCCCCCCCAATCGAGGGCGCGGTAAATCCGAGGTACAAAATACGATCGTCAGGCGGCACAACCAACTGCTCGTCTAACGTGACGATCTGGCCAGACGGGACGGTAAGGTCGTAGGCATGGGCAACGAAAGGCGTGATCATCAATGCAAGTGAAAAAAAAGTTGAAGTTATCATGGCTTTGGAAGCGCTTTCATGACTTCCCATGTTAGCCCAAGAGGTTTCGGGGCCCCCTCATAACCAAGCTTTGCCCACCGACTTATCGTCTCAAACCAAGTTTGATACTCTTTCTCAACTAACGAAAACTCTGTAGCAAATGCTGCTACAATAGCACAAACACGACGCCTAATATCTGTGTCAGATACTGAAGTTTGAACAACATTAAGTTGCGAATTCACTAAGCCAATAGACAACAACAAAGAACGTTTGGCGAATTCATCCATTTGCCAACCCTGAACTTCTTTCAGAAGAACTGTTGTCGCTTCCGAAAACATTTCCCTACCAATTGGCTTTGGTTCCGCTTCTAGATTCTCAGTAACAGCATCTGAAATCGCATTAAGCCGTTCAAGCGCGCCTTCGGTAAACAACTGCCCAACCTCGCCACGGTCTCTTCGAATTATTCGTCTCATTAAGTTTGCTCTAAACACTCTTAAATCGTCTAAATACCTAGCGGATTTCTCTTCGCGCCGAAAATTGCACGCTTCCACTTCGAAGCGCGACTCCTCAATCAGATTTAAAATAGTACCAATTGCGTCGTCGTTCGGTAACTCAATGTTCAACAACGCACTTTCTAAGTGAACCTTTCCTGATAGGTCATTTAGATCGTAGCAAATTGCATACAGTTGCTCGATAGAAAACATATACTTCCCCCTACAACGGAATATTATCGTGTTTCTTCCACGGGTTTTCCAGCTTTTTCCCGCGCAGCGAGGCAAAGGCGCGGCACACCCGTTTGCGGGTATTGCGCGGCATGATCACCTCGTCGATGAAACCTTTTTCCGCTGCTACAAACGGGTTTTGGAACCGCTCTTCGTAATCAGCAACCCGCGCAGCAATCTTTTCTTTGTCGTCCAACTCCGAGCGATACAGGATCTCGACAGCGCCTTTGGCCCCCATCACCGCAATCTCGGCTGTGGGCCACGCATAGTTGAAATCATTGCGCAAATGCTTGGACGCCATCACGTCATAGGCCCCGCCGTACGCTTTGCGGGTAATCACGGTCACTTTTGGTACTGTCGCTTCGCCGTAAGCAAACAACAGTTTCGCGCCGTGCTTGATCACGCCGCCATATTCTTGGCTGGTGCCGGGCAAAAAGCCTGGAACATCGACTAAAGTTAGGATCGGAATTTCAAACGCATCACAAAAGCGTACAAACCGCGCGCCTTTGCGTGATGAATCAATATCGAGACATCCCGCCAAAACCATCGGCTGGTTGGCCACAACGCCCACGGTCTGCCCTTCCATACGGATGAACCCCGTCAGGATATTCTTGGCAAAATCTTCCTGAATTTCATAAAAATCGCCTTCATCGGCGATTTTCTCGATCAACTCATGCATATTGTACGGCTGGTTCGGGTTTTCAGGGATCAACGTATCGAGCGAGGATTCTTCGCGTGCCACATCATCAAAGAACGGGCGAACAGGTGCTTTTTCACGGTTGTTCAGCGGCAAGAAATCCACCAAACGGCGCACTTCCATCAAGGCTTCCATGTCATTTTCAAACGCTGCATCCGCAACAGATGATTTTTTGGTATGCGTCGATGCACCGCCCAGCTCTTCTGCCGTGACAACTTCGTTTGTCACTGTTTTCACAACGTCAGGACCGGTGACAAACATGTAAGAGCTGTCTTTAACCATAAAAATAAAGTCGGTCACCGCGGGGGAATACACCGCGCCACCCGCGCAAGGGCCCATGATCACAGAAATCTGCGGCACAACACCAGACGCCAAAATGTTGTTCTGAAACACATCTGCATACCCTGCCAAGGATGCCACACCCTCTTGGATACGCGCACCACCTGAATCGTTAATCCCGATAATCGGCGCGCCATTGCGCATCGCCATTTCTTGAATTTTGCAAATCTTCTCGGCGTGGGTTTCAGAGAGCGAACCACCGAACACCGTGAAATCTTGGCTGTACAAATAGACCAATCGACCGTTGATCGTGCCCCAGCCCGTAACAACACCGTCGCCAGCAAATTTGGTTTGTTGCATGTCAAATTCGGTGCACCGATGCGATTTGAACATGTCAAACTCTTCGAACGATCCCTCGTCCAGCAAAACCTCAACCCGTTCGCGTGCCGTCAACTTGCCCTTGGCGTGCTGGCTGTCGATACGCTTCTGTCCTCCACCCAAACGGGCTTCAGTGCGGCGGTCTTCAAGTTGTTGCAGGATTGTGTTCACGGCGGCTTCTCCCGAAAGTGCATATTTCGAGCAAATATACCGCAAATGCCGCAGGTGCGAAAGCACGTTATGGCAAATTTGCAAACTCCATTCCTATTCTTGCCATCAAATTGCAAACTTGCAAACACATCGCAGCCAAACGCACCCAACACCGACAGCCGCGACGTAAAATCATTTCGCCATAGACATGCTCGAACATCCCAAATACCCCTAATTACATGAATGCCCTTCCCAAAGCTAAATTCCTCGATCCATCGACGCCTCCAACCATGATCACGCTTGTGATCTTGGCCTCAATGGGGGCGTTGTCGATGAACATCTTCCTGCCCTCCATGCCTGCGATCCAAGAATACTTTGGTGCCTCCCCATCAGCGGTACAATTCCTGCTGTCTGGGTTCCTGTTCATGAATGGCGTCTTACAACTGCTCCTTGGCCCCCTGTCAGATCGCTATGGTCGTCGCCCTGTCGCGCTGTGGTCCTTTGGCATCTTTGTCATCGCATCAATCGTCTGCGCCAATGCGCCCAACACGGCCACGTTGGTCACTGCACGCACCATCCAAGCGGTGGTTGTCGCCAGTTTCGTTCTTTCACGCGCCGCCGCGCGTGATATTGCGGGCACCAAAGATGCCGCCAGCATGATGGGTTACATCGCGATGGGCATGTCCGTGGCCCCCATGCTTGGCCCCACTATCGGTGGTTTCTTGCAAGAAGCATTCGGCTGGACCGCGCCGTTCTGGGCCCTATCTGGCCTTGGTGTTTTAGTCCTGTTTCTGGTCTTTCGCGATATGGGCGAAACCAACCTCACTCCGTCATCCAGCATGTCCGAACAGGTGCGCCAATATCCTCAACTGCTCACGTCTCGCCGTTTTTGGGGCTATGCGCTCGCCAATATGTTCGCATCGGGCGTGTTCTTTTCACTGCTTGGTGGTGCGCCCTTTGTCGGGACCGAAGTTTATGGCCTCTCACCCTCTACCCTTGGCCTGTATTTCATTTTTGGCCCTATGGGCTATTTCACAGGGTCTTTGATCACAGGGCGATATGCCGCGCGTTTGGGCACATATCGGATGCTGACGATTGGTTCGTCCCTGACGATTTTTGGAATGGTTTTGGCCCTGATCTTGGTCCAAAATGGATATGAACATCCCATCGCTTTCTTTGGCTGCACGGTTTTCATTGGCATCGGCAACGGTATGGTCATCCCATCGGCCAGTGCGGGCATGATGTCAATCAACCCGCGCCTTGCAGGAACAGCCGCAGGATTGGGCGGCTCCATGATGACCTCTGGCGGGGGGGCTATGTCTGCGCTGGTGGTGATCTTTCTGTCCAAAGAAGCAGGCGTCACACCCCTTATTTTGTTCATGCTCGTCTCGGCTGTCTTTGGTCTATTGGCTGCAATCTATACCATCCGCGTTGAACACCAGATGCGCGGCGACGAAGATCACCCCACGCTCCCCTGATTGCAAACTTTGCAAATTCCGCCTACACAGATCGCAAAGTCGCAAATCAAAGGTCGCCGAAAATGCGAGCCCAAAAACTCTATGCTGGCGTTACACTACGTGAAACGCGCCTGAAACAGGGCCTGACCCAGAAAGATTTCGCCAGCAAACTCGGCGTTTCCCTGCCCTACCTTAACCAGATGGAAAACAACCACCGTCCGGTGTCCACGACCGTCGTGCTGGCACTGGCGCAAGAATTCGGCTTTGACGTCACGCAACTGTCCGTGGGCGAATCCGAGCGCATCGTGGCCGACATGCGCGAAGCCCTCGCCGATCCCGTCTTTTCAGACGCACAAACCCCGATTGCAGACATGCAGCTCACCGCATCCAACGCCCCCGCCCTTGCCCGCGCGTTTCTGGAACTGCACCGCGCCTATCGCCAAGGCCAAGAACGCCTCGCATCCTTGGATGAGGCCTTGGGGCGCGAAGACAGCGCCATTTCCCCCTCCCCGTGGGAAGAGGTGCGCGATTTTTTCCATTACTGCGACAATTACATCGACAGCATCGACCGCGTCGCCGAAAACCACGCCGCGAAATCTGGCATCCTTGGCCCAAATCCGCTCGGCGCAGCGCGTGATTGGCTCGCGGAAAAACACAACGTGCAGCTCAAGGGCGAAAACACCGAAATCCTGCGCCACTTTGATCCTGCGCGACGCACGCTCACCCTTTCGGCACAAGCCCCCCCTGCGAGCCAGCTGTTTCAAATTGCCCACCAAACGGCCTTGTTGGAACAAGATGATCTGCTCGAAGCGACGCTCGATTTCGCCAAATTCCACACACCAGAGGCCCGCGCCATTTGCAAAATCGGCCTCGCCAATTATTTCGCAGGGGCGGCAACCCTGCCCTACGCACGGTTCCTGCAAGCCGCCCAAGAAAATCGCCACGATCTCGAACTCCTCGCAGCCTGCTTTAACGCCAGCATCGAACAGGTCGCGCACCGTCTGTCGACCCTGCAAAGACCGGGCCTTAAGGGCGTTCCGTTCTTCTTTGTGCGCGTCGATCAAGCGGGCACAATCACCAAACGCCATTCCGCCACACGGCTGCAATTTGCCCGTTTCGGCGGCGCGTGCCCGCTGTGGAATGTGCACCGCGCGTTTGAAACACCGGGTCAATTCCTGCGCCAATTGGCCGAAACACCCGATGGTCTTCAATACCTGTGCCTTGCACGCGATGTATCTAAACCGGGCGGTGCATTCCGCGCGCTCACACGGCGCTACGCCATTGGCTTGGGCTGTGAAATCCGCCACGCCAGCGCGCTGGTTTACGCAGATGACCTTGATATCACCAACCGCCAAGCGTTTGAGCCTATCGGCATATCCTGCCGTATTTGCGAACGTCATAACTGCCACCAACGCTCCGTTCCACCGCTTGAGCGCCACCTAAAGGTAGACCCAAACAGCCGTGGCATCCTGCCCTACGGCATTGGTGAGTGATGAAAAAACTCCTTATCCTTGCGGTCACACTGTACTGCGCTGCCTTTGGCGCGATTGTTCTATTTCAAAACAAACTGATCTATCCGTTTGATCCAACGCGCGAACAGCCAGAACTGCGCATCACCGAATTCAAACTGATCACCACGGATGATGAAACTCTTATCGTTTGGGTGGCACGCCCGCAAGGCGACCAGCCGACGATCCTGTATTTTCATGGCAACGCGGGCAACCTTGCAAATCGCGCGCAGCGGTTTGATCGCATGATAGATCGCGGTTACGGACTTGTTGCACTTGGCTATCGCGGATCATCTGGCAGCACGGGGGAGCCGAACCAATCCAGACTTCGCGCCGACAGCGCTTTGGTTCACAAAGTTCTGGATCAGATTGTCGGCAAAACCAACAAACTGATTTATTACGGCGAAAGCCTTGGCACAACGGTTGCGATCCACCTTGCCGCGTACCACCAACCCGACGCGATGATTCTAGAAGCGCCGTTTACCTCGCTCAAAACCCTAGCAGGTGCGGCTATGCCCTATTTCCCAACCAGCCTTGGCCTAAATGATACTTGGGACAGCCTTTCGCAAATGCCTAAAATCACCGCCCCCTTGCTGGTCTTGCACGGCACCGCCGACGCGGTTGTTCCTTACGAACATGGCCAAGAAATTTTCGCTGCCGCAGCATCAAAACAGAAATCGTTTCACAGCGTCGATGGCCTTGGTCACAGCGGTCATTGGTCGGTGTCAGGGCAAAAAACCATCTACAAATTCATAGATGGCCTTTGATTGACGGCGATCATTAAACGTTAGTCGTCGCCCTCAGATCTGTCCATCGCCACGCTCGACGACGCAGACGCTGGAACGGCAGATCCCTGTTCCAGCGCATCAATTTTCGGCTCAGCAGAACGCGCGCCGCCCAACTGATCCAAGTTTTTGATGTACACATCGCGCTGTGCAAACGGGATTTCGATACCTTCCTCGCGGAACGATTTCACAATCGCGTAATTCATGTCGGATGCAGCGGACAGCATCCAATTGACGTCCCGCAAAATGGCACGAATTTCAAAATTCATACTATCCGCCCCGAACCCCATAAACATAACCACAGGGGCTGGGTCCAACAGAACCATCGGATGGGCTTCGGCCACATCGCGCAGCACCTTTTCCACGTGGCGCGGGTCACTGTCATAGGCCACGCCCACAGGCACCCGCACACGCCCCGCCATGCTGGAATGGGTCCAGTTTGTAACGGCACCCGCAATCAAATCAGCGTTAGGAATGACCACAGATGCACGATCAAAGGTCTCCACTTCGGTCGAGCGCACAGAGATTTTGCGAACATATCCAGAATACGTCCCGACCTCGATCCAATCGCCCGCCTTGATGGGCCGTTCAATCAACAAAATGATCCCAGACACAAAGTTCGACACGATCGTTTGCAGGCCAAAACCGATACCAACTGAAAGCGCACCAGCTACAATCGCCAGATTGCTCAGATCCAGCCCTGTCGCCGTGATCGCCGCAATCGCCGCGAGGAATATCCCCACATATCCCGTGCCCGTCACAATCGCGTTTTGCCCACCCACATCCATGCGCGTGTTGGGCAAAACTGTCGTGCGCAGCGCAGATTGCAGCACCCGCGTGATCGTGAAACCGATAGAGAATATCAAAACAAACGTCAGAAAATCCGTCAGCGAAATACGTGTGTCACCAACAGAAATACCATTGCGCAGGAGCAACCAAATTTCCTGCAAATCACTGACCCGCGCGCCCCAAATCAGCGCAAGGGCAGGAACAGCCACACAGATCATGATAAAGCCAACGGCCACACGGAAAAGCGCACCGTATCGTTGCGTCTCTTCTTGCGAACCTGCCGCCGTAACAACGCCCGTCACATTGCCCGACAGTGTTCCGATCAGGCGGAAAACAATGTACAGCCCCGTGATTAACAACAGGCTTTGCGCGGTCGAAAACACCAGCATTTCGCCCGCATATTTATACCCAATCGCCGCCAAAATCGGCCCTGCAACACCCGAAAAAACGCACAAATTGCCCATGATCGACGCGATCCGCCCCAAGAACGGATTGCCGCCCTCAGATTTGCTCGAAATACGCGCGGCATGGCCAATCACGCGGCCAATTCGAAACAGCGCAATGGCCCCGATCACAATCAGCGGGAATGTCAGTGTTGGAATCGCTGCCACAACGGGCGGGTTTTGCCCCGATCCAACCACCATCGCATCCAGCATTTCACGTAGGGCAAACATCAAACCTAAGGCCAAGAACGACCAGCGCATTGATTGCGCCTGCTGTTGTGTTGTTTCGATCAACGCAGGCTGCGTGGAAGACGGCACAAACAAAGATCGCGACAGCCAAGCCGCAAAAAACAGCGCGAATCCCGCGATCCCCAAACTGCGCAGCATGAAATATCCACGCAGATCAAACAGATCGAGCAGAAGCAGCGATTGCACCAAAATAAACAGCCCAATGGTGGGCAAAATCAACTGCGACAGCGACCCGATAAAACTGAGCACCGCACCCGTTGACGGAGACGCATTCTTAACGAACATGCGTTCCAGATCGCGCGACCAGCGACGCGCTCGAAACAGCAACAGCAACGCTGCACAAAACAGCGCGCACACCACGATCAGGTTTTGCCATCGCCCAACTTGACGCGTTGGATTGACCATATTCGCTTTGATTTCGCCAATCAAATTGCCGCCAAAAATGCCCAATGCGGCAAAGGCATCGCCGATCAATTGCGGCGACAAGGGCGAGCGAGATTGCGAGATTAACTCCGCCGTCGTGCGCTCGCGGATGATCGTGTCGATCTGCTTGATCAACCCATCCGCGCGTTTATACGATTCCTCGGCGGCAAGAACGGGCGCGCGGCGGTTTTTCAGCTGGGTTTCCAGCTCGGAGCGTAAATTAGCAACATCAAACGCCTCGGTCTCCCCCTCGGCGGGTGTCGGGCCAAGCGCTTGAATGCGTGAAAAGATCGGCGTGACTTTGGCCGCTGCCAACGCTTTTTGGTTTACCGCTTGCGTGCGAAAGGCCACAAGTTGTTGGCGCAATTCCTCCATGGCTTCGCTGGACGCGGCCTTATTTTCCACAACGCTTTGCGCGCGCTCTGCCGTGCTTTCAAACGCCTCTGCGTCAAAAACAGTTGTGGGTTCTTGCGCAAACGCCGCCAATGGCAAAGCCACCAGCAGCGCGAAAACAAATAGAAATTTTTTCATCATCATCCGTTATTCAAAAACGGTCGGAATATCCGTCCGCTTTTTGTCTAGCCACGTTGGAACCGGCAGGCCTTTTTCCTTGAGGAACGCAGGATTGAACAGTTTTGATTGATACCGCGATCCGTAATCACACAGGATCGTCACGATGGTGTGGCCCGGCCCCATGTCTTTGGCCATCCGAATGGCCCCTGCGACGTTAATGCCCGTAGAAAGCCCCATGCACAGACCCTCGTTTTGCAGCAGATCAAAAACAATCGGCAGGCCTTCGGCATCTGGAATATTATAGGCGTAATCCACAGCCAAACCCTCAAGGTTCTTGGTGATCCGCACCTGCCCGATACCCTCCGCGATGGAGCCGCCATCGGCCTTCAATTCGCCGTGTGCAAAATAGTGAAACAAGGATGCGCCATCTGGATCAGCAATACCAATCTTGATGTCTTTGTTCTTGGAGCGCAGCCCCTCGGCCATGCCTGTCAGCGTGCCACCAGAGCCACAGGCACAGATGAAACCATCCACTTTGCCGTCCGTTTGCGCCCAGATTTCTGGCGCGGTTGTGTCAATATGCGCCTGTTTGTTGGCCACGTTGTCAAACTGGTTCGCCCAGATCGCGCCGTGGGGTTCTGTCTTGTTCAGCTCAATCGCCAGCCGTTCAGAATAGCGCACGAAATTGTTCGGATCGCGGTAGGGTTTCGCTGGTACTTGCACCAATTCCGCGCCCGCCAACATCAGCATGTCTTTCTTTTCTTGGCTTTGGGTTTCAGGGATCACAATAACCGTTTTGAACCCCATCGCAGAGCCGACCAGCGCGAGGCCAATACCCGTATTCCCCGCCGTGCCCTCCACGATTGTGCCGCCCGGTTTCAACGAGCCATCTGCAATCGCGTGTTTGATAATGCTGAGTGCGGCGCGGTCTTTAACCGATTGGCCGGGGTTCATAAATTCCGCTTTGCCCAGAATTTCACAGCCCGTCAGATCAGACGCCGCGTTTAGGCGGATCAGCGGGGTGTTTCCAACGGCATGTGGAAGGTCTTTGTAGATAGTCATTGCACGGAGTCCTTAACGCTTGGTTGCCTCTTGATACGCCTGCCAATCAGGGGATTCAAGCGGCGCTTGTGCCACCACGAAGCCGTGCTCGATTCGCCGCCAACCAATACAGCGACAACAACAACGGCCCGTTATCCGCTTCACCACTTTGAACCAGCGCCATTGCCGCATCAAACGTCAGGAAATGGGTGCGAATGTCTTCATTTTCGACCTCTAGCCCATGAACACCCGTCTGCGCATCCGACAAATCCACCACCCCAACAAAGGAATACAGATATTCCGACAAACACCCGGGCGACGGATAATAATTCCCGATGGATTCTAGCGATAGGAGCGTCAGCCCCGCCTCCTCCACCATTTCGCGCTCGGCAACCACCTCAACAGGTTCATCCCCGTCACAACGCCCCGCAACAGGCTCCAAAACCCAAGGATTCGCATCACCGCGCACAAATGCGCCGGGCCTGAACTGTTCAACCAACACAACTTGATCCAGAACAGGATAATAGGGCAGCACCGTCACCGCATCTGCGCTTCGAAAAACGGAACGCAGCATTGGATCGGACATACTGCCATCAAATCGTTTGTGTCGCAGCGCGATATCTTCTGCATCAAAATACTTGGCATAGGGCAGATCGCGGCGCTGAATCTCCACATCAGAGGCACTAAATCCTGCACGCACTTCAACAGGCGCGGCACCGTCGCGCGCCCGCACAAATGACCGCGCCCGCATTACCAACCCTGCCCGATTGATCGGCTGGTTTGCCTCTGTTGGGGTGCGTGTGATCACTGCCACATCGGTCGCGACCTGTTCTTCAACGCGCCGAGCGTTTTCGCTAAATTCTGCGCTTTCATTTGGCGAAACAAAGGCAGTAACCGCGTCTTGGCCCAATGTTACCTCGGCCCAATCCCCTGAAAACAAACCAAAATAGGCGTCAATAACTGCGCGATCATCAACATTCGCCGCAACGCCGCGCACGCCACTTCCGCGTTCGGTTATGCACCCGACCCTATCGCACCCGTGATCCGGCAAAACACACTCCTGCCAATCGGCACTGCGCGACAACACCTGCGCCACACGCACATCAGATACAAAAATTTTCATAAGGTTAGACCCAGCGACGGCTCGCGACGTAGCTTGCGATACCAGCCAGCATGCCACCAATAACCAACGCAATTGCCACGTCTTTTGACATCGCCAAAACCACGTTTTCAAAGCTATTTTCGATCCATGCCAGCGGCAGCGACGTCACATCTTGGGATTTGAATTGCTGCAAATTGCGCGACACATGATAAAATGCAAACACCATTCCAGACCCGATTAACAGAAAAACGAGGCTGCGAATGCCTGACATCGCACCATCAAAAATGCTGTTACCAGGATTTTTACCCAGCGAATACCAACCAGCGAAAAACCCAACCAGCGCATTTGTTCCGACAAACCGAATTCCGATTGGAATCTCTGAATTGCCTTGCACGAAAATCATTGCTGCGATTGCGCCCGTCAAAGCCAATGCCAGTGCCGCGACGAGTTTTGCTGCTGTTGGCATCTTTTCACTTCCTTATTATTTTGGTCGCTGAATGGTTACTTGCGTTACATCCGTAGTGCCATAATGAAACCCCGCCGCACAACTTGTAAGATAAAAATCCCACATGTTTTTAAAACGCTGATCAAAGCTGGCGTTGGTAATTTCGGGCCAAGCCGCGTTAAATGTCTCGTACCAACGGCGCAAAGTGATGGAATAACTTTCGCCAAATTCCACTGATTTTATGTACTTCATACCCGCCTGTTCCACCTGCTGACGCAGCGCATTTGGGCTCGGTAACATCCCCCCTGGAAACACATGTTTTTGAATGAAATCAACGGTTTTGCGGTATTGCGGGAACAATTCATTGTCGATTGTGATGATCTGCAAACTGGCGTTGGCCCCTGGCTTCAGGCGATCATGCACCGCGTTGAAATAGGTCGGCCAATAACTCTCGCCAACGGCCTCGAACATCTCAATGGATGCGATCCCATCATACGTGCCTTTTTCATCACGGTAATCGCGCATCACAACGTCGACTTTATCGGCCAAGCCGGCATTAAACATGCGTTCTTTGGCAAAATCATGTTGTTCTTGGCTGATCGTCAAACAGGTCATCTGTGCGCCGCGCGTGCCCGCAGCGTATTCTGCGAACCCGCCCCAGCCACAGCCGATCTCCAGCAGATGATCGCCCTCTTTCATGCCCATCTCATCGCACAACAGTTCGTATTTTTGCGTCTGCGCTTTGGCCATATCTTCTTGGCCCGTCTTAAACAGCGCTGACGAATAGGTCATGGTTTCGTCCAACCACTTGCCGTAAAAATCATTGCCAAGGTCATAGTGATAGGAAATATTCTTGCGCGCTTGGGTTTTGGAATTGCCGCGCAGCCAGTGGAAGAACCGCTCATAATATTGCACCAGAAATCCACCTGGAAACCCATGTCCAACTTCGCGGTTGTTGGCGAACACCAAATCCAAGAATGCTTGCAAATCAGGCGAGGTCCACCAGCCTTCTAGGTAGGCGTCCGAAAACCCCATGTCCCCTTCACGGGCAAGGCGTGAAAACACGTCTGGATTGATAATATTGACCCGCGCATTTGGCCCTGCATTTTCCGCTTTGATTTGGAAAACACGCCCATCGGGCAGCGCGATATCCAGCGCCCCATTGCTGATTTTGGACAATTGGTGAAAGGCCACCGCGAAAAAGCGTGGCAAGTCTTTCTGACCCTCAGTGGATGTAAAAACAGCCATCCATCCCTCCCTTTAGTTCATGCACAAAGATTAATATAAGGTTTTAAACCTGCCAAGCCTTTCGTTAAGTCAGGCTCTACTCGTCTGATTTATAACTAGAATATGCAGCTAGGGCGCGCGCGCGACCGTCTTTCAGCTCGATAATTCGCGCCGGTTTCGCGTCATTTTCGCTTAACTCCCAGCTTTTCGGAATCGCCTTGTAAAAATCTTCAAGCCGCGAATTTCCATCCTCGTCTTTCCAGCCATCCAAATAGGTTGCGCGATATCGCCCTGTCCCATCGAACTTCTCGCCTTGGGATTCTGGGTTGAATACGCGAAAATACGGCGTCGCATCGGGCCCACAACCAGCAATCCACTGCCAGCCCATCGCGTTTGCAGCGGGGTCCCAGTCAATCAGCGTTTCCTCAAACCACTTCATCCCAATTTTCCAATTGATTAGCAGGTGTTTGGTCAAATGCGATCCCGCGATCATGCGCAACCGATTGTGCATGGTGCCCGTCACGTACAGCTCGCGCATGGCCGCATCGACCATCGGTTCCCCCGTCAGCCCACGCCGCCACGCCTCTGCATCCGCATTATCACCGCGCCACTTGAACGCATCCCATTCCTCGCGCCAATTGCGCTCCACAATTCTGGGCGTGTGGTAAATCAGGTGATACGCAAATTCGCGCCACACCAACTCTTTGCAAAAATGCTCAGCCCCTTTCGCGCCCTCATGCATCGCTCGTTGCCCTGCATGCCAAATGCGACGCGGCGCAATTTCGCCGTAGGTCAGGTTTTCCGACAGCCGCGATGTGGCCTCAATGCTCGGAAAATCCCGTTCTTCTTTGTACCGCTCCACCGCGTCATCCAGAAACGCTATCAACCGCGCCTCTGCTGCTGCTTCGCCAACGCACACGTATTTTGCCACAATATCAGCCCCACGGCGCATCGCCGCGCCCATCTGCCACTCATTCAGCGCGTCACTATCGGGCCAACGCTCAGGCGTGGCAATTTCCGTCGGGGCGGCAATGCAATTATCGACATGGATATCCTTCACAGCACGCCACATGGGGGTATAGACTTTATAATATCCACCCACCTTAGTTTTAACACTCCAAGGCTCAAACAGCAGGTGTCCGATGTAACTCTCGCCCGTAACACCCAAATCCTTCAGTGCCGTCTTCACACCCGTATCACGCACAATCGCTGCAGGATCATAGGCCCGCGACCAGACAACCTCGTTCGCGCCCGTTTCCGCCACCAGCTCCTTGAGGACATCAACCGCTTTGCCCCGCCGTAGGATCAGCCGTGATCCAACCGCGCTCAAACTCTCAGCAAATTTTGCAACCCCCAGCCCGAACCGCCATTTGGGTGCAGCGCCAAGATCCTCGATCAATTCGTCATGGATAAACACAGGGATCACAGGGCGACCCGTCGCCACCGCGTGGGCCAGTGCAGGATTGTCGGCCAGCCGCAAATCGCGGCGGACCCACCAAATTAGGGGTGTTTTATTCATGAAAGAGATACGCCTAGCGTTACCCCTTGGATCACAAAACCTGTTCCAAAGCGTCAATCAATTTATCAACCTCGGCTTTGGTGGTGTAATGTACAAAACTCACCCGCAAAACGCCATGATCTGGATCAATTCCCATGCCTTGCAAACAGCGCACACCGTAAAAATCACCGCCCCCTGCCATCACGCCCAATGGCGCAAGCGCCTCTGCCAATTCACCGCCAGATTTCTGCGCATGCATCGCAACCGTCGGTGCTTTGGCATTTGCATCCGTAGGCCCCAGCAATCGCACTGAATTCTTGTCGCGCACATAATCCAACAGCGGTTGCAACAGTTCCACCTCATGGGCGCGCATCAGATCATGGGCAAACGCACCACGCGCCGCACCGTCACCGCTGCCCCCGTGATGCTCGCTCAGCGCATCAATGTAATCCGCCATGCCCGCACTGGCTGCCACTTGTGCATGATCTGGCCCCGCTGGCGTGAAACGTTTTTCCAGCGACCCTTCGTTGAAATAATGCCCCTGATTGGGCAGAGTGAACCCCAATCCCCTGCGCATCACCATGATCCCCTGATGCGGGCCATAGGTTTTATAGGCCGAGAATAAATACACATCCGCGCCCAGCTCATCCACATTTGGCAGCCCGTGGGGGGCGTAACTCACGCCATCGACACAGGTGTAAACACCCGCCGCCTTGGCCATCGCGCAAATCTCGGCAACAGGATTGATTTCACCCACCACGTTAGAACAGTGAGGGAAGCACAGCAATTTAACCTTGTCATCAATCAGGTTTGCCAGCGCATCCTGCTTCAACTGCCCACTTTCAGGATCGACCTGCCATTCGCGCACTTCAACGCCGCGATCCGCCAAACGCCGCCACGGACCAGAGTTCGCCTCGTGGTCCTGATTGGTCACAATGATAGCATCGCCCGCCTTCAGCCACTGGCCAAACGCCTGCGCCAAAACATAGGTGTTCTGCGTGGTTGATGGCCCAAAAGACAGCTCATCGCCAACCACACCCATGATCGCCGCCAACCGCGTGCGGGCCTCGTCCATCTCTTCACCACCAATGCGCGAAACCTCGTACACGCCGTAAGGCTGGACTTTGCGCTCCGTATAAAACCGTGTGAGGCGATCAATCACCTGGCGGCAGGTGTACGACCCTCCAGCATTTTCGAAAAACGCTTGGTCCTGCAATGAGGCCTGCGCAAAAGCAGGAAACTGCGCCCGTACAAAATCAATATCCAACGCCATGGTGCCGCTCCTAAAATGAAAAACCCCGCGCGATGTGCACGGGGTTTTACTTTTGTTTGAATTGGCTAGGGGTTCAACCCCCAAACCTTATTCCGCTGGTTCGGTTGCGCCAGATTTCTCGCGCATGCCATCACGGATCAACGCTTTCAACAGTGAGATACCCATCAAAACCATGATGAACGAGAACGGCAACGCCCCGATAATCATCGCGGTGTTGATCGCACCTAATCCGCCTGCCAAGAGCAGACCCGCAATCACCAGCGTCAGGATAACACCCCACGTGATGATGTGAACGCGGCCCTTCCGGCTTTCGTCACCCGCTGCTACGATTGTGTTGATGATCAACACAGCGGAGTCAGCAGACGTCACCAGATACGTCAGCAACAATATAACGATGACAATCGACATCAAAGTTGCAAGCGCAGGTGACAACATAAAGTTGATCATCGCGAACAACTGGCTCGACAATCCAGCACCAGTGATTTGATCACCCGCGCCGCCGTTCAGTGTCAGATCAATCGCTGTTCCGCCTGCAAATGCAAACCAAACAAAACACATGATTGACGGAACGATCATCGCACCCAACACATATTCGCGGATCGTACGACCCTTGGAAATACGTGCCAAGAACAGGCCAACGAACGGTGCAAATGCAATCCACCAAGCCCAATAGAAGATGGTCCAGCCACCCTGCCAACCGGCAAGTTTGGTCATTTCGCTTTCTGCGTTTCCATCGCCTTTCCAAACTGTCATCGACATCATTGGAAGGTTGATGATGTAATCCCAGATACCCAAGAACAAGCTTGAGAGCGCGAACATCGTGGAGCCAAAGATCAGCAAGAACGCGAGGATGAAGAACGACAGCCCCATGTTGATGTTGGACAACCATTTGATGCCTTTACCAACGCCTGACAAAGCAGACATTGTTGAAAAGAACATCACAATCGCCAGCGCCAAAATCATTGCAAATTTGGTTGGTGATCCATCGGTCATGATCCATTCCGCACCCGTGATGTTGTAGATACCCGCAGCGAACTGGCTCACGCCATAGCCCAAAGTAACAGAAACACCCAAGATCGTAGCGATAACAGATACGATATCAACGATGTGGCCCAACGGGCCTTCTAGGGATTTGCCCAACAACGGCGTCAAGCCAGAGCGAATGGTCAGCGGCAACCCACGTGAGTAGCTAAAGAAGGCCAGCGCAAGGCCAACAATCGCATAACAACCCCAAGCAGAGAAACCCCAGTGCAAGAACGACCACTTCATCGCGGCGCGAACATTGTCAGCACTAGATGCAGTTGTGTCGCCCATAATCACGCTTGGGTTGTTGCCAAAGTGAAAGATCGGCTCGCCTGTTGCATAGGTCAACATGCCGATACCAATACCGGCCCCAAACATCATGGAGAACCATGAGAAACTGGAAAACTCTGGTTTGCTGTCAACACCGCCAAGGCGGATTTTGCCAGTTGCAGGATACAAAGCCAGAACCAAGCAGACGACAATATAAAACGTCATCGCGTACATGTACCAAGAGCCAGTGTTGGCATCGATGGTCGCACGCACAGAGTTTAGCACATTCCCTGCTGACTCTTGAAAAACAATTGCCCAAAGGATCAACAAGCCAATGCAAGTTTTTGATCCAATTGCAACGAACTTTGAAAAGCCCTCATAGAAGCCCGAGCTTTCGGTCGGGATATTCAGGTCTGTTATCGGTGGTTTTAGTGACATTAGGTGTCCCCTTGTTGTGTCATCCGACTTTTATTGGTCCGACGCGACGTGTTCACGCGGACGTGAACGACCGATACACCAAAGGATGCGACATTTTGACTCAAATATTCTCAACCGAAATTGAGCAACCAACTAAAGAGACAAAAATCTTATGAAGCTACTTTGGCATTACTGTGAGAAAAGCACTTTGTGGGACCAGTTTTCACCGTCAGTAATCACCAGCGTTTTGAATTCCATGATCTGCATCAAATCATAAAACGTGCCAGCAACCCTCAGGTTTTCATCGTCTTTGAACAGCCCAGCGCGCAAGTTAGACGACAGTTGTGCCAGCACTGCACGCGCACGGTACAGCGTTTTGAACACATCATCATCCAACGCTACAATCACCAGCTTTTGGGGTTGCGTGCCTTTGGCAAAAATAACGTAATTCGGGTTTGCGGGGCTTTCAAAACGCGATTTGGTAATCGCCGTGACGAACGTGCTGCGCAGTTTCGCGCTTGCTTTGAAATCCAGCCCCAGAACCCGCGTGAAGGTTTCTTGACTGGTGATCTCGGGATAATAATACCCAACTGACAGATCGTCTTGTGCCAGCGCAGGCACGCTGCCCAGAACAAACCCGATTATTAAAAAAATACGCAGCATGAACCTAATCCTTCTCAATTTAGGATCAGAGTAGCCAAGTCGCGAAGCATTGGTACACACTTTGTATCAATTCCCAGTGTTATGGGGGCCGCGTGCAAAGACCACCCTTCGCACGCGGCTTATTTTAGGCGTTTACGTCAACAACCACACGGCCCTGCACTTGGCCTTTCAGGATGTCTTTTCCCAGCGCGGGAAGGTCTGACAACACCGCAGGGCGCACCATGTCTTCCAGCTTGTCCATCGGCAGATCTTGTGCAATCCGCTCCCACGCGCGCAGACGATTGTCGTAAGGCTGCATCACACTGTCGATGCCCAGCAGGTTCACACCGCGCAGCAAGAACGGGATCACCGTCGCAGGCAGCCCAGCGCCGCCAGCCAAACCAACAGCGGCAACAGACGCGCCGTATTTCATCTGGCCCAGAACCCGCGCCAGCATGTCGCCACCAACCGCATCCACACAGCCAGCCCAAGTTTCCGCTTCCATTGGGCGTTTGATTGTCTCGTTGATCTCTTCACGGGCCACGATCTGTGTCGCACCCAGTGATTTCAGGTAATCCGCCGTTTCAGGGCGCCCCGTCACACCAGCAACCTCGTGGCCCAGCGCTGCTAACAGCGCCACAGCCACGGAACCAACACCGCCAGCAGCCCCCGTTACCAGCACAGGACCATTGCCCGCCTTCAGCCCGTGATCTTCCAGCGCCATAACTGACAACATAGACGTAAAGCCCGCCGTCCCCACAGCCATCGCCGTGCGTGTGTCCAAACCCTTAGGCAATGGAACCAACCAATCGCCATTGACCCGCGCCTTTTGGGAATACCCACCAAAGTGGGCCTCACCCACGCGCCAACCTGTCAGAACAACCTTATCACCAGCCTTGTAGCGATCATCAGATGAACTCTCGACAGTCCCTGCAAAATCAATACCCGGAATATGGGGATAATTGCGCACCAACCCGCCCCCTGGCCCAATGCACAAACCGTCTTTGTAGTTCACAGTGGAATATTCCACCGCAACGGTCACATTGCCCTCCATCAGCTGATCTTCATTAATCTGCTCTACCGACGCGGATGTCTTACCCTCTTCGTCTTTATTCACCATCAATGCGTTAAACATATCTCTCTCCAATTAAATCCAGAATTTTTCATAGACGGCCGCATCGCGCAGCCCGTCTGGCGTTTGTACTTGAATGGCCGTGTCCGCATCCCAGTGGGTCATACGCACCATGCCAATCGAAACGTTTGTGTTGAAATCAGGCGACCACGCAGCCGACGTCACCTGCCCGACCTTTTTGCCCTTTGCCAGTATCGGCCACCACCGATCACAGGCAGGAACGGCATCCCCGTCAATGGCAATGGCGCGCACTTGCTGGATCGGGCCTTCCTTGGCCACCCGCAGCAACGCATCGCGCCCAATACAGCCAATGGCCGTTTGCGTATCACAGAACCGACCCAACCCACATTCGTGCGGCGTGTTATCATCGGTCATGTCATTGCCGTACGACAGCAATCCGCCCTCAATGCGTTCAATCAGGTTCGGACAGCCTGCATGCACATCCAGATCCTTGCCCGCCTCCATCAGCGCGTTCCACAACGGCATGCCGATATCACTGCCCTCTACGTAAATCTCGAACCCGCCCTGCTTGGAATAGCCAGACCGCGCAATCAGCAGATCACGTCCTTGAAACTCGAACCAGCCAAAGCGAAAGAAGCCAACGCCCTTGATACTGTCGCCAAACACACGCGCCATCAGCTCTTCTGCCTTTGGCCCCTGTATCCCCAGCGGTGAAATATCAGGCTCATCCACCAACACATCGAGCCGCCAGCCATGGGCAATCGCTTTGACCCAGTACAGCAGGTCGCTATCAGCAATCGAAATCCACCAGCGATCCTCTGTTACCTTTACCGCGACAGGGTCATTCAACATGCCCCCCGTTTCATCCACGATAGGCACATAAAAACACTGGCCTACCTGCATCTTGCGCAGATCACGCGGCGTTAGCATCTGCATCAGACGACCCGCATCAGGGCCGCGCAGCTCGACTTGGCGCTCGCACGACACATCCCATATCTGCACCGCAGATTTCAGATGATGATAATCCTCTTGGACAGACCGAAACACAGTTGGCAACAACATGTGATTGTAAATCGTGTAGGCCTTTACCCCAGCGGCCTCTACGCCGTCAGAAAAAGGTGTGCGCCGCAGACGACGCGAAGGTGACAATAAAGCCATCCCGTTACTCCATAAATAAAAGATCGGTATCTGGGGTGGTTACACCTGCGCCCGTCAACATACCGTGGACTTGACCCCTGTGATGGGTCTGATGATTAAAGAAGTGGGTAAACACCTTGGCCTTGGGGACCACCAAATCGGCCTGTTTTGTACCTGACCAAAATGTTAACTCCCCGAGCACGTCGCCGTCACCCAAGGACGCAGCCCAGCGCGTAATCCGCTGATCCATCGCCCCGCGTGCCGCAACATACCCATCCCAATCCGGAAAGTTCTGCGTGCCTGCTTCAATCGGCGCGTCAGGCGCATCGCCCCCGTCAAAACGGCCCATCCACAGACTGTCACCCCACAAAAGATGGCTTAGCGTGCCGTGAATCGACCCAAAGAACGCCCCGCGATCAAGTTGGCGCGCATCCACAGACAATCCACTGGCCGCAGGGATCATCCACCCGTTCTGCCAAGCATTATACTGCGCCATCATGCGCACCCAATCAGGTGTTACAGACATGAGCCTACCTCTCCCAGTTTGGCTTAAGGACCAGACCACTCAATCGGGCAAATCTCGGCAGACTTGCCACCGAAATCCCAGTTGCGACCGTGATCACGCACACGGCTCCGCAGGCCAACAGCCGCGATAATGTCTGGACCCATCCAATAGCGAGAGTTCGAGATCACAACAGCCTCATCAGGGTTCGCACCTCCGATAGTTTCGATCTCACCATTGATCTTTTTACCGATATTGATGGAGCGACGACGCCCATTGGTTTCGATCTCAACCTTGGTGCGCTCTGCATGAATGATCGTGGACACCAGCATCGTGAACAAACCCGTTGTCCCGCCAGCCGCACCACTGAAAATCTTCAGCAACCCGTCATAGGCCTTTTGCGTGGCTTCTTCACTGATATACGCGGCAACCTTCCAGTCGCCCTCTGCCATCTTACCCGGAATATCCGCCAGCAAGCCAACATTCAGCCCGCTTAGGTCTTCACCCTCAAAGTGGCCCTCATCAATACGAATAGCCATCCAAGCATGACAGTACCCTTCGGTCGGCTGGTGCTTACCCAATGATACAACACACGGGCAGAACACTTCGCAAGAACAGTTCAAAAACAGCTCTCCCTTAATGCTCCAATTCGTCGCTTCCTTACGACGCCGCGTTGGCGTCATGCGTTGATCGAGCTTGTTCATAACCTCAATACGATCAGCCGCAGCCTTAGTTTTCTTCTCAGCCATTTTTAGGGCCTCCCTTCAGTTTATTTCGATAAGTGTAAATTGCTAGCCCACCTAGAACCACATAGTAGAGAGCTATCTTGAAACCATGATCGTCTGCATTTCCTGTAAGATAAAGCAAGGCGGGCACCGCTATGATCGCAATTATTATCAATAGCTTAACAGAGTTTGCCATCTTCACCAAACCCCACCAGCACAACCAGCAACCGCCAGCCCCGCAACGATCAACAACACCCCCACAGGGCGCATAACGTAATGCGCCACCTGTGGCAGCTTCTCAAACACCATCAGAACTGTCGCCAGCCCCATCCACAACAGGTTCATGGACCCGCCAACAAACCCCAGCGCCATGTACCCCCAGCAACACACCACACAGAACGCCCCAAGGCCCAGCCCCATGCGCAGCCCACCAAGGCCACCCGTGCGCCAGTTGCCCAGAAAATACTGCATCGGCGCATGACACACCCCGTGGCATACCTCTTTGATCCACGTGAACTGAAACCAGCCCACCACAATCAACAGCGCCGCCGTGGCCCACAACCCCGTGGATTGCCCAAACATATCGAGCCAACCGAGCCGCATCAGCCCCGCCTGCACCAGCGCAATACCCGCACCAAACAGAACCCAAACAATGAAATACCCAGCAACAACACCGATCAACCCAGCCCACGTGCCATTGGCAGACCGCATCAGCGCCTCATACGTGGTCATCGTGTGCACAAAGGTCGGCCCCATCATCGCGATCATCATAATCGCCCACATCGGCACCAGCATTTGCAGGCTGTTCATCGGCGGCATTCCCGCCATATCCATCATGCCAACCCGCGCACCGTACCAGTTCAGCCCCATCTGCCCCGCCATGGAATACATCATCCACCACGCCACAACGATAGCCGCAAAAAATGCGAGCCACAGGGTCGTGCGAACAGAATGATGGGCAAGAACGGACAAGAGGCAGCCTTTACGAACAGGATTCTTGTGATATGACTAAGCGAGATTTAATTGTCAGACAATTAAAATCGTCAATTGTCTTACATTTAATTCTGGGGCTGCAAATGAAATACGAACTCGACCAAGCCAAAGAGCTTTCAGCCCAGATCGCAACCGCCATCCGCGACAGCATCGTGAACGGCCAATTGATCGTGAACCAACGCCTGCCCTCTGAATCCGAACTTTGCGATCAATTCGACGTCTCCCGTCCTACAGTACGCGAAGCCCTCAAACGCCTCGCCGCGCAAAACCTGATCCGCACCCAACGCGGTGCAACGGGGGGCGCATTTGTGAACAAACTCAGCTTTGAAGACGCCTACGGCCAGCAAATCACCACTTCCACGCTGCTGTTGTCCATGAACGCCGTCAGCTTTGAAACCGCCTGCGAAGCCCGCTTTGCGCTGGAACGCGCTTGCATCCCGCTCGCCGCACAGCGTCGCACGCCCGATCAACTCGCCGCCATGCGCGCCGAAATTCACCGCCAAGGCCAACCAGGCCTCACAGACGAAAGTTTCTGCGCCTCTGACGTTGCATTCCACCGCGCACTGGTCGACAGCGCCCAAAACCCAGTGATGTCCTACCAACTCGCTGGCGCAGTAGAAGCCATCGAACCCCTCATGAACATGATCACGTTTACAGCGCGAAAACGCGAGAAAATCGTTGATCTACACACAAAAATCGCCGACGCGCTCGAAGCACAAAACGCCGAAGAAACCGAAACCGCCCTCGCCAACCTTGCGACACACACTCTGGAACTCGCGCAAGAAGTGGCCGACAACCGCAAACCCCACGCGGGCTAACAATTGCGAGTTTTTTCCAAACCAGCGCAAATACCCAATTGAACCACACCCCAGAACCCCCTATACCGCGCCCCAAGCACCCGTAGCTCAGCTGGATAGAGCGCTGCCCTCCGAAGGCAGAGGTCACTGGTTCGAATCCAGTCGGGTGCACCAACGGCCTTTCACCAGAAAGGCCGCGCGGCAGGTGTTTTGAAAGGCCTTTCACCAGAAAGGCCAAACCGCCGCACCAATCACGCGGCAGATGTTTGGAACAAACATCGAGAGCCCCGCAATCAATCCCCCCACACCAAACCATACACCCACAAAAAAGCCCCACACCATCGGCGCGAGGCTCCTCAAATCAACTCACCTCAAACGGCTTGGAAATATGCCAAGGATTGCAACTCGTGCGCGCCCACCAAAACCGCTTCCAACAATGGCGGGTCTTTACATAAAACCTGCCGGCATGGCTCTTCCAGCGTTGGCATTCCCCATCATCTGAATACGCCCACCACTTTAGGCTTTTGCCGGTAATCTCGCGGCGATCAGGCAAAACGGCGCGTTTGTTCACCGCATAGGGCACATGCCGTTTGGCGTAACATTCCCGAAACCCAGTGTTTGCGCTCAACACATCCACTTCGTAATACGCCCGCCCTGTGTGTTGATAGAC
>Ga0233426_10000622_pt1 | contig 37038 bp, 28 predicted proteins | sample SI_118_April2016_6_FD_179875 | JGI IMG/M metagenome (GOLD analysis project Ga0233426, IMG submission 179875) | Seawater microbial communities from Saanich Inlet, British Columbia, Canada - SI_118_April2016_10_MG | ecosystem: Environmental > Aquatic > Marine > Inlet | place: Canada: British... | reverse complement strand
GTAAGACAGTACTAAAACCGCTATAAAAACAACGTTTAATCACTCAAACTAGATAGCATTTCACATTATTGTATTTTATTATTTTAAGCGAAAGTAAACTAAATAACGCTATTTAACGTATATCGCTTAATAATTTATGAATAGTGTTGATTTACTACACTATTTAAAAGAAATAGCCCCATAAATATAATCTAAGAGAGTGTTAAATGACTGAAATTAATTCACCAAAAGAAACGGTGGAAGTATCTGAAGTGTCAAATAAACCTGTAGTTTGGGGAGTACATTTAATTGTAACAATTGTCATATTCATTATTGCTTTTTCAATCATCGTTGCTATGTTTGCCAATAAACCTAGCGCCCGAAAATGGGGAGGCGGACCACCAAGTTCAGTTGGTGTTGAAACAGTCCAGTTAGAAGCCTCGAATTATCCTGTTTGGATTAAATCCTATGGTTCTGCCGAACCTTTAACACGAACACAATTAGTATCAGAAGTGAGTGGTCGTGTAATCAAAGTAGCGAATAACATTCGAGCAGGTTTGTCTTTTAAAAAGGGAGATATTCTGCTTACCATTGATCCTCGCGATTACCACATTGAAGTAGATGTTGCGAAGTCAACGGTCGCTGATGCATGGGTAAAGTATAAAGAAGAATTAGCACAAGCCGATGTAGCAGAGCGTGACTGGAATGCAACACCAGGAAGTGAAGGTGGTCGTGATCTAGCATTAAGGAAACCACAAGTAGCAGCTGCATTAGCGTCTTTTGATGCATCTAAAGCACGATTAGCTAAAGCAGAACTTAACCTTGAAAGAACCGAAGTAAAAGCACCGTTTGATGGTAAGATTTTAAAACAAATGGTGGATTTAGGACAAGTGCTTAACCCGTCTCAAACAATTGCTGAAATATACTCAACTGACTTTATTGAGGTCAGGCTACCTGTGAAAGCGCAAGATTTAGCCCATATAAAGTTACCTCATTATTCTCATACACAAGGTAATAAACCAGAAAACAACCAAGACCATTTACCTGCCGTGCTATTTGAAGGTGAATTAGGTGGTAAAACTTATACTTGGGAAGGCAAGTTAGTGCGCAGTGAGGGAGCTTTTGATTCATCAACTCGCATGCTTTACGTTGTTGCAAAACTTGACAATCCTTTTGTTAGTTCACCAGAATTGCCGGCTTTGCGGGTAGGACAGTTTTTAAGAGCTAAGATCGAAGGCACTCAATTAATGAATGTTTACGCTATTCCAAGACGTGCCGTTAGTCAGAGTAATATGATCGCATTAGCTAATAATGGATTATTGCAAAAAAGATTAATTAGTCCTTTATGGACAGATGCACAGTCTGTGGTAATTTCAGCATCATCAGGCATTAACGATAATACCGCAGCAATAAATTCCAGCGAGCAACTTATTTTAACGCCTACCGCAAATCTAGCAACAGGCACACGTATAAAGTCACTGAATGATGATCAAGCAAGTTTAGCTGTAGCAAAAAAAATGCAGACAAAACCAACCGCAACTACAGAAAAATAGGAGCATATTATGCATAGTTTAATCGCTTGGTTTGCTCGCAACGATGTTGCAGCCAATCTTTTAATGTTAATCATTGTTGTCGCTGGACTTTATAGTTTATCTAATAAAATACCCGTTGATTTGTTTCCAGAATTTGAAATTAATACCGTGCAAGTTAGCACAGTCTTACCTGGAGCTTCGCCACAAGAGGTGGAAGAAGGATTAACAATAAAAATTGAAGAAGCAATTCAAGATATCGCGGGAATTCGTGAAATGACCTCGCGCTCTAATGAAGGTCGTTCAACGGTAACGGTTGAAGTTGAGGATGGTTTTGACGTAAGAGAAATGCTTGATGAAATGAAGTCACGTGTTGACGCCATCAATAATTTCCCAGTTGAAGCTGAGCGCCCACTAGTTACTATGCCTCAAAGAATGCGCGATGCAATAGGTGTTGTGATGTATGGCGATTATGATGGTCTCACCTTACGTCGTCTTGCTGAAGATGTTCGAGATGAGCTTGCTTCGTTACCGCAAGTTTCACAAGTAAGCGTTGATAATTCGCTTCGCTTTGAAATATCTATCGAAATACCTGAGTGGTCGTTAAGAAAGTACGATCTTACGTTAGAAAAAGTTTCAGATGTATTAAGACGTAATTCTATGGACGTGTCAGCGGGTAACTTAAAAACTGAAGGTGGTGACATCTTTATTCGTAGTATAGGGCAAGCATATCGAGCAAGCGATTTTAGTGAACTTCCTATTTTAACCGACCAAGATGGTACATTAATACGTTTAGGTGATATTGCAGTTCTCCGTGATGAATTTGAAGAAACGCCATTAAGAACAAGATTTAATGGTATACCCGCCATAGAAGTAGAAGTATTTCGTATCGGTGACCAAAGTATTATTGAAGTAACTGATGCAGTTAAAGATTATATAGCCAGCAAGCAGGAAGCTTTGCCTGAAGGATTAACCATGACTTACTGGCGCGATCGCAGTAAGTCCATTAAAGCGCGGTTGGCAACACTCACCAAAAGTGCTTGGCAAGGTGCGCTTTTAGTTATCTTGTTACTCGCTTTATTCTTAAGACCTGCTGTTGCATTATGGGTTTGTATCGGTATTCCAATGTCCTTTATGGGGGCATTTATACTCATGCCTATATTTGGTATATCGCTCAATTTAATGAGCCTCTTCGCCTTTATTTTAGTACTGGGTATCGTTGTTGATGATGCTATCGTTACCGGTGAAAATGTTTATGAGCATATGCAGCGTGGGACAGATCCGCTTACAGCGGCTATTAAAGGTACGCAAGAAGTTGCAGTACCCGTTACTTTCGGTATTTTAACAACGGTAGCAGCTTTTATACCACTTGCTTTATTAGAAGGTAGAGGAAGTTGGTATCAAAGTATTCCTTATGTGATTGTGCCTGTTTTACTCTTTTCATTAATAGAATCAAAACTCGTGTTACCTGCGCATCTTAAACATATTAAACCGCGTACGGGTGCTCCATCAAGATTAACACGAATTCAAATGGCAATATCAACTTCTCTAGAAACCTTTATAGCTAGAGTATACCAACCGGCACTAGCATTAGCCCTTCGCTGGCGTTATGCCACACTTGCTATCATGTTGTCGTCACTGTTTATTGTGATTGGTGCATTGTCGAGTGGACAAACAAAATTTGTTTTTTTCCCACGTGTACAAAGCGAGGTAGCAACAGCAACTCTAACAATGCCAGCGGGAACTGCTTTTGAAAGTACAGATCGAATTGTTGCTCACATGACTAAACAAGCGCAGTTATTACAGGAAAAATATATTGATCCAGAATCAGGCGAGTCAATCATAAAGAACATTTATTCTATCAGTGGAGGCCGTAATTCAACTACAGGTCGTGTTCGTGTTGAAACTATTCCACCAGAATTACGTAGTTTAGAAATTGGTACACAGCAACTCGTTGCCGAGTGGCGTAAAATGGTGGGTCAAGTAGCTGGGGCTGAACAGCTTAATTACCGTGCTGAAATAGGTTGGAGTAGACCCGCAATAAACATTGAATTACGGGGTAAAAATGCTGACGATTTAGCTGAGTTAGGCGATAAATTCAAAGATAAACTATCTGAGTTTACGGCGATTTCCGATGTTGAAGATTCTATGTCGGATGGAAAAGAAGAATTACAATTAAAGCTTAAACCCGAAGCCACTTTACTTGGGCTTAATTTAAATATGGTCGCTAGGCAAGTTCGTCAAGCGGTCTATGGCTTTGAAGTTCAGCGTATTCAACGTGGACGTGAAGAAGTGCGTGTGATGGTGAGATATCCTATTTCTGCCAGGCAGTCGATTGAAACATTAGAACAGATGATGATCAGAGTTGCGGAACGTCAAGAAGTTCCTTTATGGCAAATTGCTGACATTGTACCTGGTTTAAGTCCATCAAGTATTTTGCGTATTGATCGTCAACGCACGCTTTCTGTTACCGCCGATTTCGATAAAGAGCAAGGGGACTTATCTGCTGTTCAAAAAGAATTGGAAGAATTCTTACAAAATGCTATTAGCAGTTATCCTGGTATGAACTATGAAATGGCGGGAGAAGCAAGAGATCAGAAAGAGTCTTCTAATGAATTAAAATTTGGACTGTATGGCTTGTTACTTGTGATATATATTTTGCTCGCAATACCTTTCAAAAGTTATGCCCAACCTCTCGTTGTAATGTTAGTTATTCCCTTTGGGATGGTTGGCGCTGTAATAGGTCATTGGATAATGGGAATGAATTTAACCTTATTAAGCTTAATGGGGGTATTGGCATTATCTGGTGTAGTGGTTAATGACTCTCTTGTTCTCGTGGATTATATTAATAAAAAACGCGCTGAAGGAGTTGCTTTATTTGATTCTGTATATGCAGCAGGTGGCAGACGATTTAGGCCTGTAATACTCACTTCGTTAACAACGTTCGCGGGTTTAATGCCCTTATTATTCGAAAAAAGTACGCAAGCGCAGTTTTTAATTCCAATGGCAGTAAGTCTAGGTTTTGGTATTTTATTTGCTACGATTATTACGCTATTTTTAGTGCCGATAAACTATTTGATTATGGAAGATATCAAGCGTTACTGTGTCCGTTACAAAAACGATATGCGATGGTTAATCAACAAAGGCATTAATAAAGTAAAATCGTAATCGCGTTTACTTATTATGTCGTTACATAATAACAGCCTACTCGTTTTTTAGTGGACTGTTATTATGATTAATTTATAAAAAGCTAATCATAACTTTTTCAATAAAAGTAACTTTTCAAAGTGATTTTCGATAACAAATAAAATGAGTGGAAGCGTAATATGAAACGACATATTAAAAATGGCTTGTTGTTAGTTTTTAGTTCATTTTTTCTATCAGCATGTAGTTTTAGTTTTATCTATAACAATTTAGATTGGTGGAGTAATTGGTATCTTGATGATTACGTGACACTAAACCAAGAACAGCAAAAGGTTTTTGATATTTCATTTAATGAACTTCATTCTTGGCATAGAAAAACACAGTTGAGAGAATACTACTTGCAACTCACCGCTTTGAAAAAACAAGTTGATTCCGGTATCTCGCAAAAAGAAATTTATGATCATTTAGCGAACATTAAAAATCATTGGTTTGTAGTGAGAGAGCAAGCCAAACCCCAACTAATATCATTAATCGATACTTTGAGTGAAAACCAAAGGCAGCAAGTTATTGATGAAATTGAGAATGTTAATAAAGAACGTATCGAAGACCGCGATGAACTTACTAAAGAAGAATGGTACAAAGAAACATGTAAGCAAAGGCAACAGCAGTTCAAAAAGTGGATAGGGAAATTAAACCAAGATCAGAAAGCCGAAGTGTGTAATTTTGTAAAAGAGTTATCATCGACTTTTAACCACAGAATGGATTACCGCATAAAATGGCACACCGATTTTAAACAAGCCTTAGCAATCGATATAAGTAAACAGCAATATGAAGTTATGTTTACGGAGCTTATCTCTAATCCAGAGTTATTAAAGTCTGATGAATATGTAAAATTATCTGATAAAAATAGTGATATATCAGTTAAGATATTTCATTACGTTATGAACAATTTAACGAAAAAACAACGTAACCGATTCAATAATGAAATAGACGATCTTATTAATGATTTTAAAGCACTTGAGATGAATGATTAGCTAAGTTCGATCTAACGAGAAGGTAAACAGAACAATATATTCGAGCGTTTTATTTGATAATATTCGATGTCTTATTATTCTTCACTTATACGATTATTTCTCTGTCTATCAATGCCATGATACGATGATTCAGTTTGCTGCTGGGATAATTGTTATACGGGCGACAAATAGTTCAAATACAAATCTCGATAAATACTTGTTTAACGTGATATAAAATCAACCATCATCCGCAGAGACATTTTCTATTGAATGGCAACATGCAAATAAATTTCATCGACAATATCGACAAAATAAGTATAAACGACTGGGATAACTTAAATAATTCACCTTGTCCTTTTCTTCGTTATGACTTTTTTGATGCGCTTGAAAAAAGCGAATCTGCATGTGGAAAGCAAGGTTGGCAACCACATCATTTGGTTGCAACCCTTCAAAATGAAGTGACCGCCATTATGCCAATGTATTTGAAAAGTCATTCTTGGGGAGAATTTGTTTTTGATTGGGATTGGGCTGATGCATTTAAACGTAATGGCGTAGAGTATTACCCTAAAATAGTGGCTACCATTCCTTTTACGCCAGTTAGTAGTGAAAAATTGCTTTCTTCGCAAGTACAAGTACATGAGTTATTTTCCCCATTGATCGAACATTGCGAACAAGAACATATTAACAGTTGGCACCTTCTGTATTGCCATGAAATTAAAAGTGCCTTGCCTGATGATGTTTTTCAAAGAAATACAGTACAGTTTCATTGGTTTAATCGTAACTATGAGAGCTTCGGTGATTTTTTGAATACCTTTACTTCACGTAAAAGAAAAAACACACGCAAAGAAAGATTGTCGATCACTCAGCAAGGAATTACCATTCGGCAGTTGTCTAATGATGAAATAACAGAAGCAGACCTTAAGTTCTTTTATTTAACTTACCAACTGACTTATTTGAAAAGGGGACACCAACCGCACTTGAGTTATGAGTTTTTTAAGCAAATATTATCTAACATGAGCAATAATATCTTATTGATTATCGCCAGTAATGGTCAAGAAGATATTGCTTGTGCACTCTTTATTTACGATGATGAAAAATTATATGGGCGATACTGGGGCTGTACTAAGCAATATAATAATTTACATTTTGAACTTTGTTATTATCGTGGCATTGAATTTTGTATTCAAAACAAGTTAACAAGCTTTAACCCTGGAACACAGGGTGAGCACAAAATTCAGAGAGGCTTCGAACCCATATTAACGTATTCTTATCATTGGATTAAACATCAAGCCTTCAGAGGTGCAATTAAAGATTTTTGCCAACAAGAGCAAGAACATATGCTAACGTATCAACAACAATGTCAGCAATTATTGCCTTTCAAACAATCCGACGAATAATAGATTTATATATGATGAATAAACCTTTCTCTCAAGCATGCGAAAATAATAAACGACCTATTTTAGATATTTTGACAACCGTCTTTTCAGAAAATAAACATGTGCTAGAAATTGGTTCAGGCACAGGGCAACATGCTGTTTTTTTTGGTCATCAATTACCACACTTAACGTGGCAAACCAGTGATTTATTGATAAATCATCAAGGTATTAATTTTTGGTTAGATGAAGTAGGTAGTGCCAATGTACAAAGACCCATCGTTATTGATTTAGACAAAACGTGGTCGATGCCAAAAGGTGACCTGCCAGTGGATGGATTATACACCGCTAATACGCTTCATATAATCAGTTGGGCATTGGTGGTTAAGTTTTTCGAAGATATTAAGTTAAATTTAGCACCTAATGCTAAGGTCTGCATATACGGCCCCTTCAATTATGAAGGAAAGTTCAGTAGTGAAAGTAACGCCAATTTTGATTTATGGCTAAAAGAAAGAGATGTAGACAGTGGTATTCGAGATATAGAAGAAATTTTATTGCTAGCAAATTCAGCGGGTCTTACCTTAATTGACGATCAGGCGATGCCTGCTAATAATCGTCTATTAGTTTTTTCAAAATCATAGCATCATAAACCGTTTTTTCGAATGTTTACTCACTTAAAAAGCCATTTTAATGGGAATTGCAATGAATCTTAATAAATACAATGTTTTGTTCGAAAGCCCTTCGATTGAAGAGTTTATAGCATTGAGGTATAAAATAGGCTGGGGAGAAACTGACTTTGAAATGGCCAAAAATAGTTTAGTTAATTCATTATTTCATGTAGTCATTCGTGATCAATCTAGTATTATTGGCATGGGGCGAGTAGTCGGTGATGGCTCTATGTACTTTTATATTCAAGATCTTGTTGTTGATCCTGATTATCAACAACAAGGTATTGGCCGTACCTTGATGACTGAAATTGAACGTTATTTATCAGACGTCGCCAAGAAAGGTTCAACAATCGGACTGTTAGCCGCAAAAGGAAAAGAAAGCTTCTATAGTCACTACGGATTCACTTCAAGACCTAGTGACTCATTAGGAAATGGGATGTGCAAATTTATATAGGATCTCATACCCTGATAAAAAACAACTCTGAATAATTATTTTTATACTATGCTTTGTATATAGATTTACCTATTGAATTGGGCTTGAATATTTACTTTAATATAATCATATCAATGTCGGTGTTAGCCTCAGCATCAATAAATAATAGAGTTGAAAAAGAATGATTAAAGTAGCTTTATTTTGCATATTAACTTCCTGTCTTGTTAGCTCTGCATATGCGGATTCTATTCAAATAAAATACAGTCAATCAAGGAAAGGTTCAGCATTAGATCAATATGCTATCGATTTAGTGAAATTCCTGATTGAAGTTTCTGGTAAAAAAGGACACTTTATACCAATAGAGGACACCGGCTCGCAAACCAGAAGACAATTACTGATGCAGAAGGGCGTATACGATGTAGATTGGTTTGGAGGAACAACAAATATCGAAACACTTGTCGTTCCTATCCGATATCCAATCTTGAGAGGACTTTTAGGACATCGTGTCTTTATTACTAATAAAGAAACCAGTTCAATTCTTAATACCGACATACCTTTTTCAGAGCTAAAAGAATTTAAAGTTATTCAAGGACAGGGTTGGGGAGATGTCTTAATTTTAAAAAATGGTGGCTTTACAAAGGTAAGAACTATTGCAGACTTTGACTCTCTCTTTAAAATGATTGAAGTAAATAGATCATCTTTATTTCCTCGTTCAATTATTGAACCCTATAATGAATTAGGTGAGCGTTGTAGCTTGAATGAACATGATGAATGTACAGACAGAAATTTATTGGTTGATGATAAGCTTTTATTAATTTACAAACTTCCCATGTTTATTTTTGTTTCTCCTAAACGGCCAGATCTTGTCAAAATTTTTAATTCTGCCTTTGAAAACCATTATGAAGAATTTTTGGTGTTTTTTAATAATCACCCAATAATAAAAGATGCTCTAAAAAAGCTAAATAATCGTGCTGTGTATCAATTAAACGGAACTGATACGTTAAGTTTTGAAACGCTTAATATTCCAGATAAATATTGGATGGATACTTATACTAAACCGTTTTAAATTTACAACATTGTATTTATTTTTTATTCAGTTTATTCGAGCAATGCTCTTGTCGAAATACAGAAGGGCTTTGATCGAATAACTTTTGAAATTGGCGACTAAAATAACTGTGATCTGCAAAGCCTGTATCATTAGCAATAGTGGCAATAGCAATATTGGTTTCTATGAGTAAACGTCGCGCATTTTCTAATCGCACTTCATTGATAAACTGTTTAGGTGTTTTCCCTAAAAATTTTTTAAACCGCCGTTCTAAAGCACTAATAGACAAATGTGTTATTTCGGCGAGTTCTTTCAAACAAATATTCTGCATATAGTTTTTACGAACATAATCGACAGGCTCTTTTAAAGCATCCATTCCGGCCAATGCCAATGAAGTTTTTTCTAAATGTCGTGTAACGCCATAAGAGCCAATCGGTTTACCTTGTTCATTAAATAAAGGCCGTTTTGATGTGGTAAACCATGCAATATCGCCTGATTTAGTATGATTCATTTCTAAACGGTTATTGACTACTTCACCATGCATCACTTTTTGATCGTCAACATTATATTGCTTAGCCATATGTGCATGAGAAAAATCAAAATCATTTAATCCTATTATTTGAACAAGTGATGTTACTCCAAGGTGTTCCAAAAAATACTTATTTGCATACACAAAACAATTGTTTTCATCTTTTACCCAAAAAAGCACATCAGACATCAGATCAAACATTTCAATGATTTGTTTAACGCTAAATTGATTAATAAACTTATCTACGTGTGTTGGTAATAAGGTTTTCTTGTTCATATTTTGACTTAAATAAAGGTTGAAGAAACAAATGAATAACAAGGAAATTAACAGTGTATGAGCATGTCATAAAATTTACAACGCCGATTTAGTTTTATATAAAACATTCATTTTAATTAAGTGGTTATTACTTTTGTTTTTGAAGCTTTTATGTCTGTCTTTATTAATATGTAATCCCATTTATAAAGCTCCTTTGAGGCCCATAATGAGTTGGCTAATAACAAAAAAATATTCTTCATGTGATTATAAATATTATTCAAAGGAAATATATTCAGAAAAAACTAGCGGAAAAGTAATTATCATTCGTCTGTATACATAGGAAAAGGATTTCTGGGGTTAAATAATACTAGGGGGAATAAGAAATAAAGTATAGGAATAAAGCAGAAAGGTTTAGTTATAGGCGAATGGAAAAGCAATATCGTATGCACTATACCTTCATAATAAAAAACTATAATAGGCAACATAAACATGATTAACAAAAATTATAAAACCTTTAATAAATCATTACTCGCCAAAACTATCAGTGTAATGCTTGGTACTACAGTAATGGTGCCAGTGTTCGCAGAAGAAACTAAGAAAGAAGAAGAAAAAATTGAAGTTATTCAAGTCACAGGTATGCGAGGCAGCTTATCTCAATCAATGAATGTTAAACGTCAATCTACAGGTGTTGTTGATGCAATTTCTGCAGTAGATATGGGGCAATTCCCTGATACCAACCTTGCAGAATCTTTACAACGTATTACAGGTGTCTCAATTAACCGCGTTAACGGTGAAGGTTCAGAAGTAACCGTTCGTGGCTTTGGTGGTAACTTTAATTTAGTGACTTTAAACGGTCGTCAAATGCCAGCAGCTAATGTAGGTACTATAACAGGTAACCCACAAGATAAAGGCGCAGCAGGTACCAGTCGTTCATTTGATTTTTCAAATCTTGCTTCTGAAGGTGTAAGTGGAATCGAAGTATATAAAACAGGTCGAGCTGCTGGTGCTTCTGGTGGCATTGGTGCAACAATAAACATCAATACTGTTAAACCTCTAGAACAAAGCGAAAATTCAGCATCTATTGGCGTTAAAGGCGTTAAAGATGAAAGTGGTAATGGTATCACACCTGAAATAAGTGGCGTTACGACTTGGGTAAATGAAGACTCAACTTTTGGTGTGTCATTATTTGGTTCATTCCAAGAGCGTGACTCAGGTAGTCGCCATATGAGTACTGAAGTTTATGAGCTGCGTACATATAATGGTGCAGATGATTTAGATTCTCTTACCATTCCAGGAGCAACTGTTGTAAATGAACCTACTATAGGTCAAATCCTAGCCATACCAAGTAACATCGGTATAGGCATTAACGAAGATAATCGTGAACGTACAAATGCGATGTTAACGTTGCAATATCAACCGATGGATGAGCTTAGATTCACTTTTGATGCAACGTATGCAAAAAATGAGAAAGAATCTACATCACTTATTGATGGAATATGGTTTGCTCGACAATTCAGTTCAGTTGAATTTGATGGAAACCCTGTAGTGTCTACGCCCGTTAAATTTTCTGAGACGGGTGGCGCTAATAACCAAGTTATCGGTAAAGATTTCTTTTTTCAAAATTTAGCATTAGCAACAAAAGATGAACTAAAATCTTTTGGCTTTAATGCTGCTTATGAAGTAAATGATGACTTAAGTTTAAGTTTTGATGTTGCATCTTCAGAAGCAACAAGTGGTGGTGCCGGACCATTAGGGCTTAACTCTGTTCGTTTTAACATGGCAGGTGCAACGGCTGGTTTTCAAACAGTTGACTTTACTCAGCCAATTCCTGCAGCGAGTATCTTAGTTGAAGATACGCTAAAAGGTGGTAACGGAAACGGAATTTTTGATAAAGCGGATATTGGTTCTCAAGTTACACAAACCGATATGTCTAACCAAGTTTCAAATGTTGACCAATTTCGTTTTGAAGGTCAATGGTCAGGTGATGAGGTTACTGTTGATTTTGGTGTTGGATATATATCAACAGAAATGAGACAAACACGTCAAGCGTCAACTGATGCTCTAGGTGATTGGGGGGTAACATCTCCGGGCGATATTCCAGAAGGATTATTTGATCAAAGTTGTACTGCTTGTTCATTTGAAGATCATGATCTCTCAGGAGTTGACGGCGCTGATGCGCTTTCTCCAGGTGGAACAACAATTCCACTTGGTAGTGTTTCATTTAGCGGTGATCCAGTAGCGCTTCTAAACGCAGTTGGTCCTGCATATGGCGTATCTTTAGCTGGTCGTTCAATTAATACAGATGATGATAATACCGTTGAAGAAGATATATTATCTTTATATGTTCAAGCGCAAATGGATTATGAAGTAGCTGATATGACATTAAACATTGTTGCTGGTTTACGTTACGAGCAAACAGATGTTACTTCATCGTCTAATCAATTTTTGCCTACACAAATTATTTGGGAAGCAGATAACGACTTTTTACCTGTACTAGGTTCTACAGTAGAAACAATTAAAGACGAAAACGACTACTCTAACTTTCTACCAAGTATTGATTTTACGCTTAACGTAAATAGTGATATCAAGGCTCGTGCTTCATTTAGTAAAACTCTCGCGAGACCTTCTTATGATCAACTGTTCCAGTCTACTTCTATTTCACCTCAACCACGCATAACAGCATTGGGAGGCGTAGCAACAGGAACATCAGGTAATGCACAATTAGATCCGCTTGAATCAACAAACATTGATTTATCTTTAGAGTGGTATTATACCGATTCAAGCCTAGTTTCTATAGGTTACTATAGAAAGGATGTTGAAAATTTTGTGGGTATAGCGCAAAGTCAAAAAACATTGTTTGGTTTGTTAGATGCGACTTCAGGTGCCGCTGGAACAACTTCAGGTGACGCAATAGCAGCACTGAACGCAGGTGGTTATGATGTTAACGAAGTTAACTTATTTACCATGTCGGCAGTTTTGCAAAATCCGGCGGACTTTCCAAATGGCGCTGCAGATTTTCAAGACCCTGTAGCAAATCCAAACTTTGAGGGTGAAGTTTTTGCCGCTTATGATGTATTTGCACAAGCAGGTGATCCAGAATTACAATTTCAAGTAACAGGTCCTGTTAACGACAAAAGCGCTGTGATCGATGGTTTTGAATTTGCATGGCAACATTTCTTTGGTGAAACCGGTTTTGGTTATCAATTAAACTACACTACCGTAAATGGTGATATTGGTTATGATAATGGTGGTTCTATCAATGTTGATCAATTTGCATTGGAAGGTTTAAGTGATACGGCTAACGCAGTATTAATTTATGAGATGGAAGGCTTTTCAGCACGTATTGCATATAACTGGCGAGACGAGTTTTTAAGTACGACTAACCGTGGTAAAGGTCCACGTAATCCGGTATATCTTGCTGAAGCTGAGCAAATAGATATCAACGTAAGCTATAGCCCACTTGAAGACTTAACGGTAAGTTTAGATATTATTAACTTAACTGAAGAAGGTCTTCGTAAGTATGGACGTAGTAAAAATAATATCTTCTTTGTTCAAGAAGCTGATAGACGTTTTGTGTTAAGTGCTAACTACAAGTTTTAGACTTTGAATAAAATTTTCAGTTTAATCAATTAGCTGAAGATATTTATTCGATACCATTCCTCATAATTGCACTGTAGAAAATTATTTATGAGGATTGGTATTACCTAAGAGTGAAACATGATATTAATGTTTCATTCTTTTTTTAAGGTCATTGTTCCTAGTAATTTATGGGAATATGACGCAACTTTATAATAAAGCGAAGTATGCGATGAGCAATGCAATAGTCTTAAATAATGTAGATCATAAAGATATTAAGGTTGATACACGACCTGAATCTAACTTAAATGTAAATCGTTCATTGATATACGCTACTGAAATAGGCGAATTACATAAAGAATTTCCACTGGTATTTCACAAGAATTCTGAAACAGGGCTCACACAGCTTCACGCGATATTGGGTTTGGAAAGAGATGAAAACCTGTTTATGGGTGAGAATGGTTGGACAACTCGATTTGTACCCGCATTACTCGCAAGAGGCCCATTTAGTTTAGGTTATAAAAAAGCGATTAAAGAAAATAACGGTCAACAAGATCCTGTCATTTGCATTGATATGGAAGATACTCGGGTAAATACCGAGCAGGGTGAGAATGTTTTTCTTCAATTTGGCGGCGAAGCACCTTATCTAAACTATGTAAAAAAAGCACTACAAACTATTGATAGTGGAATGCAATTTGATAAAACACTTTATACACTTGTTGAGTCAATGGACTTGTTAGAACCCGTATCTATTAACATTAAACTCAGTAATGTAGAAGAAGTGAATTTCACTGATTATTATACGGTTAACCAAGATAAACTCGCAAAACTTGATGGCGCTAATCTCGCTGAGTTGAACCAATATGGCGTACTCAGTTTGTTGTATTTTGTATTGTCATCGATGGGGAACTTTCAAACATTGATAGAACTAAAGAATGCAAAATCTGCAATGTATTAATCTTTTGTTGAAACTGTATCTTCTAATATAAAGAAGGGCGTGCATGATGACAATTAAAAATCGGCAAAAAACCGAGACCAAAAATGTAGTGAAGATAATTGAAGGGATCACCCCTCAAACGCTCCCTTATGATGAACTATTTTCGCAAAATCAGCCTGTTATTCTAAAAGGGTTAGTCAAAGACTGGCCGTTAGTGAAAGCTGGACAAGAATCAGCTCAGCAACTTTCTAATACTGTAATGGCTCAACTCGAGCAGCATTACAATAAACGTCCATTACTTGTTTATAAAGCTCCTGCTGAAAATAAAGCCCGTTTTGGTTATAACGAAAGCTGCACCGGTTTCAACTTCTCTAGTAACCGAAGCACAATTACTGACGTTTTTGATGCTATACGAAGCCAGATTACTGAAGAAGAACATGATTATTACTACATTAATTCACTCAGATTTGATGAAGGATTCCCTGCGCTAAATCAAACGAATACATTAGACTTTGATCATGCTGAATTTAAAAATAATCAGCCTGTTTCAAAAATCTGGTTAGGCACAGAATCTGTTGCCGCAGCACACTTTGATCAACCTAAAAATATTGCCTGTTGCGTGGCAGGTAAACGACGTTTCACTTTATTTCCCCCTAATCAAATAAACAACTTATATCCTGGGCCACTTAGTCCAACGCCCGGTGGTCAAGTAGTTACGCTTGCTAATCTCAGTAACCCAGACTTTAATCGCTTTCCTCGTTTAAAAGATGCACTGAATAATGCTTATATTGCAGATCTTGAACCAGGTGATGGCCTCTATTACCCCAGTATGTGGTGGCATGAAGTAGAAGCATTTGATCGTTTCAATGTCATGGTGAATTATTGGTGGATGGAAGCAGAACCTTATTTAGGCAGCCCAATGGACGCATTAATGCATGCCATGATGAGCGTTAGAGACCGGCCTACAAAAGATAAAGAAGCATGGAAAGCATTATTTGATTACTACATTTTTGGAGATAGCGAAAATGTACGAGCACACTTACCGCCCGAAAGTCATGGCGCATTAGCAAATATTGATGAAAACCAAGCGAGACGACTAGGCGCAATGTTGAGAAATAACCTCAATCGTTAAACGCTAAAGTTAGAAGTTAACACTATAACAAGATGACATTAGCGCTAATGATTGGGCTAAGAGAAAAATATAATGACCGATTCAAAAACTAAAGTAGTTATCGCAGGCGGAGGAACATCCGGTTGGCTTAGCGCATATAGCTTGGTATCTCGCCTTGGCAGTGTATTAGATATAACCCTAGTAGAATCTGATCAGATTGGTACTATCGGTGTTGGTGAAGCGACAATACCAACGATAAGAGCCTTCCACCAGTTGATCGGTATTGATGAACAAGAATTTATGTCTGCAACCCAAGCAACCTTCAAACTAGGCATTCAGTTTGAAGACTGGGGTCAAAAAGAAGACAGTTACTTTCACGCTTTCGGCGAAATTGGTCAACGGTCTTGGATGGCAGAATTTCATGAGTTTTGGATGGAAGCTAGAGCAAAAGGATTTGGTGGAAGCCTCGAAGATTATTGTCTTGAGCTAAAAGCAGCTAAAGCGAATAAGTTTGCCAAACAAGCGGGCAAAAAACCGGTTAACTATGCTTATCATTTCAATGCTACCGCCTATGCCGCCTTTTTACGCACCAAAAGTCAAGCGGCAGGCGTTAAGCGTGAAGAAGGCTTTATAGAAAAAGTAATAAAAGATGAAACAGGTAATATTAGCTCACTGACCTTAAGTAACGGGAAAGAAATCACCGGTGATTTTTTCATTGATTGTACGGGTTTTAGAGCGCTACTCATTGGAGAAAGTCTTGATGTAGATTATAAAGATTGGAGTCATTATTTAGCGGCAGATAGTGCCATTGCTGTGCAAACAAAAGCAGTAGAAGAACCACGACCATACACACAAGCAATGGCTCACTCTGCTGGCTGGCAATGGCGAATACCCCTGCAAAATCGTATCGGTAATGGCATTGTTTATAGCAGTAAATTTTTATCTGATGACGATGCTCGCAGTTCATTGATGGGGAATCTAACCGGAGAACCGCTCACTGAACCTAGACAACTTCGTTTTACTACTGGGCGACGCGAAAAAGCGTGGCATAAAAACTGTGTTGCTGTTGGCTTATCGAGTGGCTTTTTAGAACCTTTAGAATCAACCAGTATTCACCTTGTGACGACAGCCTTACTTCGACTGATGAAAATGTTCCCTTTTGGCGGTAATACAGGCCTATTAGCCGAACAATATAACCGTGAGGTTAAGCTAGAAGCTGAAACTATTCGTGATTTCATTATTCTTCATTATCATTTAACTGAGCGTGATGACAGCCCATTTTGGGAGCATTACCGAACCATGGAAATTCCTGAGTCATTGGCTCATCGAATGGCACTCTTTAAAGAAAATGGTTATGTATGGCTTGATGATGTGGGCTTATTTAGAGTGGATTCTTGGGTGCAAGTCATGATGGGGCAAGGCATTGTGCCTGAGCAACATCATCAAGGCAGCTGCGTAATACCTACTGAGGGTTTAAAAGAACAAATGACAGCACTCCGAAATAGAGTAGCCAATTCAGTTGCACAATTACCACAACATTCAGATTTTGTTAAAAAATACTGTCCTGCTACAAGTGACTAATTTACCAAAAATAGATGTTACTTAGCGGAACAAAGTTGTTAGTAATTAAATTCAATGGATATTAGAAGATAAAATGAAAACAAAAATTGTGATTGTTGGTGGTGGTACAGCAGGCTGGTTAACGGCAGGTATTATTGCTGCTCGACATTATATAAAAGATTCACCATCACAAAATACAGAAGTTACTCTTGTGGAATCGCCAGATGTTAAAAATTTAGGCGTTGGTGAAGGCACTTGGCCAACCATGAGAGATACTCTTCGTCAAATTGGTATTTCCGAACGAGAGTTTCTCTCTTGTTGTGATGCGAGTTTCAAACAAGCGTCTAAATTTGTCGGTTGGTCTCAGGGGAAAAGTGAACATTATTATCATCCTTATACGGCACCATCAGGTTACGGCGCCGTTAGCATGGCGGATCATTGGTCAGCGTCATCTAAAGATATAGATTTTGAACGTTGGGTTTGTGCACAAGGGGCTATTTGTGACAAAAATTTAGCACCTAAACTTCCACAGATGCCTGAATATGCTTTTAGTTTGAATTATGGTTATCACCTTAATGCGGGTAAGTTTGTTAAAATGCTTCAGCAACATTGTGTAAATAAACTAGGTGTTAACTATATACAAGGACATGTTGAGCAGGTGGTTCCTGCTAAAAATGGTGACATAGCTGCAATTGTTTTAACGAGTGGTGAACAAATATCGGGTGATTTGTTTATTGATTGCAGTGGCTTTGCTGCTATTTTGATTGGCAAGCATTACCAAGTCCCTTTTAAATCACAGCAACATATTTTATTTAATGACACGGCATTAGCGGTTCAAGTGGAATATGCAGATAATCAAACGCCTATTGCATCGTGCACAATTGCAACCGCTCAAGAGAGTGGTTGGATTTGGGACATTTCTCTCCAAAATAGGCGAGGAATAGGTCATGTTTTTTCGAGCGATTTTACAACTTCAGAAAAAGCAGAACAAGTGCTGCAACATTATTTGAATAACGATCCATCGCTAAACTCACAAAATATCACGTCTCGAAAAATTAAATTTACCCCAGGCCATAGAGAAGCTTTTTGGGTTAACAATTGTGTGGCTGTTGGTGTTTCAGCAGGTTTTGTCGAACCGTTAGAAGCTACTGCTTTGGTACTAATTGAAAAATCAGCCGAATGGATAAGTAACCAACTTCCTCGTGACGATAGTGCAATGAAAGTTTTGGCAAAAAGATTCAATGATCTAACCTTACAACGATGGCAAGAAATCATCGACTTTCTTAAATTGCATTACATTCTTTCAAAAAGAACAGATAGTGCGTATTGGCAAGCTCATCAGCAAATAGAGTCAATTCCTGAAACATTACAAGAATCATTAGAATTGTGGCGTTCACAGGCTCCGGGGCTTTATGAAAGCAATCAACGTTTCGAACTGTTTTCGTCGGCAAGTAAGCAGTATGTCCTATATGGTATGGGTTTTAATACAGCGCAACAGTCATTAAATCAGAAAGAATTTTCATTTATAAAACGTTTAAGAAATGAAACGCGTCATAGTACTGAACAATTGATTAGTGCATTGCCAACAAATCGTGAGTTTCTCACTAAGCTAATAAAAAAGTAATCTTTTCTATATCTAAATGCTGTTCAGTTTATCCAACTCCAATAAAGCAGCTTTTTTCCTTTTAAAAGTTATGTTCGAATCTTCCTTAAAAAAACAACGCCGAATTTGTTGCATATAAAACCGATTTATTCTTAACACAATATTAAGAAATAACTTTATAGTAAATATACAGTAATGGACGGTTTCTTTTTAGACCTTAGTTAAAAGTAGTGAAACTCCATTGCCATAATATTTATTTAAAAAGAGTTTATTATCATGCGTAAAATTAGAATGGGTATGGTTGGTGGTGGCAAAGGTGCTTTTATTGGTGCTATTCACCGTATAGCTGCTCAGCTAGACAATCAAATTGAGCTAGTTTGTGGAGCGTTTAGTTCTGATCCAGATAATGCAATTTCATCAGGTAAGTCGTTATATTTAGACGAAGACAGATGCTATCGCTCTTACCAAGAAATGTTTGAAAAAGAATCAAAGCTTAGTGATGATAAACGCATGGATATGGTGTCTATTGTTACGCCAAATCACCTACATTTCCCTGTTGCTAAAATGGCGCTTGAACACGGTTTTCATGTGATGTCTGATAAACCGGCAACGGTTGATTTAGCCCAAACGTTGGCATTGAAAAATATTATTGAACAAACGGGTTTGTTGTACGGATTAACACATACCTACACGGGTTACCCTATGATAAAAGAAGCGAAAGCGCGGATTGAACATGGGCAGCTTGGAAAAATTAAAAAGGTTGTTGTTGAATATCCACAAGGGTGGTTAGCACATAAAAAAGATGAAGGCAGTAAACAAGCTACATGGCGCTTAGATCCTAATAAATCAGGAATTAGCTGCTGTATGGGCGACATTGGCGTGCACGCTGCAAACCTTGCAGAATATGTAACAGGTCTTGCAATAACAGAAGTTTGCGCTGATTTAACGACGAGTGTTACCGGACGGGTACTTGATGACGACGGTACTGTATTACTGCGTTTTAATTCAGGTGCGCAAGGTGTTTTATTGGCGAGCCAAATCTCAGTAGGTGAAGAGAACAGTCTGAAGTTACGTGTATACGGTGAAACCGCAAGTATTGAATGGTCACAACTTGAACCCAACAGTGTTTGGATGAAGTTTACAGATAAACCGAGTCAGTTGATCCGTGCAGGCGTCGGAGAAATGAATGCTATTACACAAGCAAACATGAGAACTCCAGCAGGTCATCCAGAAGGTTATCTAGAAGCTTTCGCTAATATTTATACGCAGTTCTCATATCAAATACGCAGTAGATTATTCCCTGGTACCGTTACTACAGATACTAATGACCTTGTCAGCATTAATGACGCAGCGATGAATGATGTACCAGGCATAGAATCAGCCATAAGAGGTATGGCATTTATAGAAAATGTTGTGGCGGCTAGTCAATCTGAATTGAAATGGCACCCATTTTTATTAACACCACAAATCATCACTATTCCAAACGGTCTAGGAAAGGCATAAGAAGAATTTTATGGTAAATACAATGCAAAAAATTAAAGGCCCTGCGATTTTTTTAGCACAATTTATAGGCGATAAAGCTCCATTTAATGACTTGCCGTCATTATGTAAATGGGCTGCGAGTCTGGGATATAAAGGTATTCAATTACCCACTGACCCTAAACTTATCGACTTATCCAAAGCGGCAATAAGTCAAAGTTATTGTGATGAAATAACGGCAATAGTTGCTGAAGCAGGTTTAGTGATAACCGAGCTTTCAACACACCTTCAAGGTCAACTTGTCGCAGTTCATCCTGCTTATGATAAAATGTTCGATGGCTTTGCTCCTGAAGCTTTACGAAACAATCCTTCAGCGAGAACTGAATGGGCGATAGAACAATTAAAGTGTGCGGCTAAAGCGAGTGAAAGACTCGGTTTAAAAGCTCACGCTACTTTTTCAGGTGCATTGCTGTGGCATACTTTTTATCCATGGCCACAAAGACCTCCCGGTTTAGTTGAATTAGGTTTTGAAGAATTAGCAAATCGCTGGTTGCCCATTCTCGACGCATTTGATGAAGCGGGTGTAGATGTCTGTTATGAATTGCATCCTGGAGAAGATTTACACGATGGCGCAAGCTTCGAACGTTTTCTTGAAGCGGTCAACCATCACCCAAGGGCTAATATTTTATATGACCCGAGTCACTTTGTTTTACAACAATTAGATTACCTTGCTTTTATCGATATATATCATGAGCGCATAAAAGCTTTTCATGTTAAAGATGCTGAATTTAATCCATCAGGTCGAAGTGGTGTTTATGGTGGTTATCAGTCTTGGCAAGACAGACCGGGTCGCTTTCGATCATTAGGCGATGGTCAAATTAACTTTAAAGCTATTTTTAGCAAGCTGACTCAATATGGTTTTAGTGGTTGGGCAGTGCTTGAATGGGAATGTTGTATCAAACATCCTGAAGATGGTGCCAAAGAAGGGGCAGTATTTATAGCTGAACACCTTATAAATCCAACCGAAAAAGCCTTCGATGATTTTGCAGCAGTAACCACAGACACTAATGTTAATAAAAGCCTTTTAGGTCTTTTACCCGATGAATTAAGTAAGGATCAAAATAATGACCGTTAGTAAAACAATCACCGCAAAAGATTCATCTCGGATATTTACTATTTGTTGCTTGGCTTTGCTCGTAACCTCAATGACCTTTGCAATTCGAGCCGGTATTTTAAGTCAGCTTGGTGATGAATTTTCGCTTAACGACGGACAGCTTGGCTGGGTAAATGCCATGGCATTTCTTGGTTTTCCTGTCGCTATGATGATAGGCGGAGCTTTATACAATAGTCTAGGTGCTAAGAAGCTTCTGTTGATTGCCTTTGTATGTCATTTACTGGGACTATTATTAACGATCTCAGCAGAAGGGTTCTGGGGATTGCTTATTTCAACGTTCTTTATTGGTTTTGCTAATGGTGCAGTAGAAGCTGGATGTAATCCATTGATTGCTGAAACGTATCCAGAGAACAAAACAACCATGTTAAATAAATTTCATGTTTGGTTTCCCGGTGGAATTGTTGTCGGTGCACTTATTTCAAAAGCAATGACAGATGCAGGTTTAGGTTGGCAATTACAAATTGCTGTGATGTTAGTTCCTGCTATTTTATATGGGCTGATGACATTAAAACAACACTTCCCAGAAATAGAACGCATTAAAGGGTCTACCCGTGACAATGTTAAAGCATTATTTTCTCCATTATTTATTTTTATGGCGATTTGTATGACCTTAACAACGACTGCCGAATTAGGCACACAACAATGGATCGAACGCATATTGGGAGCGTCTGGTGCTTCGCCCATGCTAATTATGGCGTTAATTACGGGTTTAATGGCCGTTGGTCGTTATTTTGCTGGCCCTGTTATACATCGCCTCAACCCTTTGGGTGTACTTGTTTTTTCTGCGGTTGTTGCTACGGCCGGAATTTATGCAATGAGTATTGCTACGGGTTCAATGGTTTATATTGCCGCTATTTTATTTGCTATAGGTGTTATGTATTTTTGGCCGACAATGGTTGGGTTTGTCGCCGAAAACATACCAGAAAGTGGTGCATTGGGTATGTCGATGATTGGCGCGGCAGGTATGTTTGCGTTAAGTATTTGGAATCCTGTTATTGGCCACTGGATAGACAGTGCTCGTGAAAAAGCCAATGGCTCAGTTGTAGCTGGCATAGACCCAGAATTAGCTGCAGGCCAAAGTGTTCTCGCAAATCTAGCGGTATTTCCCGCGATACTCATTATTGCTTTTACACTTTTATATTTTTATATGAAGAAAAAAAGTCACTAAATGAATTAAATAGAATGTTAGAGATAAAATTAAAGAATAAGTTAAGAGGGCGTTTGTTTTGAAAAATGATAATACATCGACAATCGAATCGGTAACAAAGAATGAAAATTCTAGACGACATTTTCTAAAAGGTTTCACTACTATGTTGGGCGGTGTTGCCTTTGGCTCATTGGTGACCGGCAATGCTATTTCTGTTGCGATGGCTTATGTGCCAAGCACTGACAGTATGCTAACTGACGGTAAAGTTTTTAATAAAAACCAACTAGTACTGCTTAAAGAAATATGTTCAATCGTCATTCCTCAAACGGATACTTTAGGAGCAGCCGAAGTTGATACTCACGGCTTTATTGATAATCAACTTTTTCATTGTCACTCCAAAGAAGAGCAAGATACTGTCTTAGCATTATTAACACTGATTGATAGTCGAGCAGAGCAAAAGGAGGCAAATTCATTTATCAAGCTAACGTCTAAGCAACAGTTTCAACTGTTAACTGAACTTGATTTAGGAGAGAAACGTTTTGATCAAATCCAGCGTGCAGATTTTAAATTGTTGAAACAATATATTTGTTTTGGGTATTACACCTCTGAAGTTGGAGCGACACAAGAGTTACGTTATGACCAAGTTCCGGGAGGCTTTAAAGGTTCGATTCCTTATAAAAAAACGGATCCAACTTGGGCAACTCGTGGTTTATTTAATTAAGCAATCTGCATAGCAACGTCTTTGGTATGAGAAAATAAAAATGAAAGAACAAGTATATATAAATAAAAGCAGTGAAGTTTATGATGCGATTGTTATTGGCTCAGGAATTTCAGGTGGCTGGGCAGCAAAAGAGTTTTGTGAACGTGGTTATAAAACGCTGATGATAGAGCGTGGTGGTGTTGTTGAACATCGCAAAGACTATTCGGGTGAAAACAAACCTTTGTGGAAGCAAGAGCTTCGTGGGAAAGTGGAAAATATTTTAGTCGATCAACAACATAATATCCAAAAGCAATGCTACGCATTTGGAAACGCGACTAAAAAACTTTTTGGCAATGACCGAGATTTACCTTATACCACTAAACCAGGTACTGAATTTTCTTGGATACGCGGGAATATGCTCGGCGGAAAATCGTTATTATGGCATCGACAAACTTATCGTTTAGGTGAATACGATTTTAATGCCAACAAGCTTGATGGATATGGTAATGACTGGCCAATTCGCACTAAAGATATTGAAAAATGGTATTCACACGTTGAGATTCATGCAGGAATAAGTGGATCAAAAGAAAATTTACCCAATTTACCTGACAGTGAATTTTTACCGCCTTTTGAAATGATGGCTCCAGAAAAAGCAATACAAGCAAAACTTGCTGAATTGTATCCTGAACGCCCACTCATTATGGGGCGAACAGCTCATTTAACTAAACCTTCAGAACTCCATATTTCACAAGGTCGCGTTCAGTGTCAGGCGCGTAATGAATGCCATGCAGGTTGTTCATATGGGGCTTATTTTTCTACACAAAGTTCAACTTTACCTGCTGCTGCAATGACAGGTAATTTACACATTGCACCAAACAGCGTTGTTCATAGTCTTATTTATGACGAAAAAACCAACCGCGTAAAAGGTGTGCGAGTAATAGACAACGATGATTTAAGTGAGCGTGAATATTTTGCTAAAGTCATTTTTGTTTGTGCATCTACCATTGGTTCAACACAAATACTGATGAACTCTACCTCGAAAAAATTCCCTAATGGTATTGCTAATAGTTCAGGCGTACTAGGCCATTATTTAATGGATCATAATTACAATTCAGTCGCTTCAGGTGATATTGATGGTTTTGAAGATGAGTATTATTCGGGGAGAAGACCTTCAGGCTTGATGATGCCTAATTTCTATTATAAGCCGGATCCAAAACGTGGCTTCCTACGAGGTTATGCTCTAGGAGCTAGTGCCTACCGAGAGGGATGGGATTCACAACAACACCAAGATGGTTTAGGTGTTGAATACAAAAATAAAATAAAACAAGCAGGTAAATGGCGTTTTGGTTTATATGCACAAGGTGAAATGTTACCTCGATTTGAAAATCAAATGCGCTTACATTCAACATTAAAAGATAAATGGGGCATACCTCAAATAGAATTTGACGTGAGATTTTCAGAAAACGAAAAATTAATGATGGAAGATGCAGCAGAACAATCTATAAAAATGTTAAAAGCAGCTGGATTAAAGAATGTTTCTGGACATCCAACAAATGGTCCTCCGGGCTTAGCGATTCATGAACTTGGCACCGCGCGAATGGGACGTGATCCAAAAACATCAGTGCTGAATGGTTTTAATCAAAGTCATGATATACCTAATTTATTTGTTACAGACGGTGCGAGTTTTTGTTCTTCTGCCGTTCAAAATCCTAGCTTAACCTTTATGGCATTAACCGCGAGAGCCGTAGATTATGCCGTTAAAGAACTAGCCGCTAAACGAATATAGTCTTTAGCTCAAAATTTAAAATAGAATTCAACCGTATAGGAAGAAGAATGGAACGTTTAAAATCAATAATATTGGTAACTTTTTTGTGCATATTTAGCATGTCATGTACTTCTCTCGTTAATAAAGATAACCGTACACAACAATATAAAAATAAGGATATCCCTAAAACTAGTGTGCAGCTATGGTCGGTAAAAGAGGCGCTTAAAGAAGATTTCAAAGGTACTTTAACTAAATTATCCGCTATGGGGTTTGACGGTGTTGAATTTGCTGGAGACTTCGGACCTTACAAAGATGATGCTAAAGGGCTTAAACTTTTTTTAGATAGTTTAGGACTAGAAGTGAGTGCCGCACATGCTAATTTTAACGTATATGAAGATAGTGTATTTGAACAAACTGTGGCTTATTATAAAGTTTTAGGAGCAGATACTTTAATCATTCCATGGGATGAAAGAGCTTGGAATTCAAATGAAGTTGATAAATTTATCAATGACTTGAATAAGCTATATGCTAAGTTAGCTGCGGAAGGATTTCGTTTTGGTTTTCATAATCACGACCAAGAATTTAACACCCATAAAGGTGCAACTTTTTGGGATCATATTGCCAAATCAACCCCTAAAGCTTTTGTTTTACAAATGGATGTTGGTTGGGTGACGCTTGCTGAAAAAGATCCAGTTGAATATATCAACCGTTATCCTAACCGTACACTAACCACGCATATAAAAGCAAAATTACCAAGAAATGTTGCGGCTCAAATGGAAACTAATGGTAAACGTCAAATCGTTGGTGATGATGTTACCGATTGGGTGGCTGTATTAAAGGCAGATATAATGGTTGGGGGAACAAAGTGGTTTGTTATTGAACAAGAAGAGTATCCTGATGGATTAACCCCATTAGAAGCTGTTAAATTGTCTAAGCAAGGTTTAGATAGGGTGATTAGTAACTTATAAAAGATAAACTAGGTCAAGGTATAACTTGACCTAGTTAACGTTCCTGTAAATACACTTATGTTGATGACCTATCGGTTGCTTAGTAAGGCGTTATTAGTATAATTTCTCCCCGAATTAACATACCTCTGCACATTGCTCAGAGTTAGTATGACGATGAAATCATTAATTCATATGAGTTCCTTAATGAACTATAGCGCACATAAATTAATTAATATCTAATTAACCACCTCCTATTCCCATTTTGGGGATATTTCAATTATTTGCTATCCCATCTATGGGACAAGATAATATGAAACTTACTTCCCTGTATTATTTATATATTAATCAACAGGTTAGTTTTTGGCATGCTACCTGCTATATCTAATGAATTACTCGTTAAACAAATTATATTTAATTGGAGCAAATACATTGGATATATCTATCACAAAACAGAAAAGGTCACTGATTAAGCGTTATTGGGCATGGGCCATTGTCATGCTAATTATTGTTTTTACCATCAATTATTTATGGTTTCTGGGGCAAGCCGATTTTGTTATTGATAAAGACATCGTGGTTTATGACCAGGTTAAACGCGGTGATTTTACAGTGTCGGTTCGTGGCACAGGCTTGTTGATTCCAGATAATATTCAATGGCTCTCTGCTAATGTTGAAGCACGAGTAGAACGGATTGTTGTTAAAGCAGGTAAGCTCGTTAAAAAAGGAGAGCTTATCGTTGAATTAAGTAATCCACAATTAGTTCAGCTGTTAGAGGAAACACAGTGGGAACTAGAAGCGAAAGAAGCTGAAAGTAAAGCAGCAAAAGTAGAACAAATGTCAGCATTGTTAATACAAAAAGCAATGATGCTAAATGCTCAACTTAATTACGAAAGTAGTAAACTAAAACAAGAAGCACACACTGAACTATTTCATAAAAGTACCGGTGCTGTTTCAAAGATAGATTATGAACAAACTCGCTTAGAGACTATTCAGTTAAAACAACGTTGGGAAATCCAACAAGATGTCTTAACTTCAATGAAAGAAAATGTTCAAGCGCAAGATAATGCACGATCTGCACGCTTAAAGAAAATGAAAAAAACTTTAGAGCGAGCTCAACAACAAGTCAATAGCTTAATGATAGTTGCGAGCATCGACAGTGTGGTACAAGAAGTTCCTGTAGAGCCCGGTCAACGCATTCCTATGGGGGCTAACATAGCTAAACTAGCGCAGCAAGATTCCCTCATCGCCGAATTACAGGTACCAGAACTACAGATTCGTAATGTTGTTATAGGTCAGCGTGTCATTATTGATACTCGCAACAACAAGGTTGCAGGAGAGGTATCTAGGGTCGACCCTGCAGTGGTTAACGGCAATGTACAAGTTGACGTGAAATTTGTTGGTGATTTACCCAAAGACGCACGACCAGACCTTACCGTTGATGGTGAAATAAAAATCGCAGAATTAACGGATACATTATACGTAAACCGACCAATCTTCGCTCAAAGTCAAAGTTCAACAGTACTTTATAAAATCAGTGATGATGGAGATTTTGCTGAGCGTACTAGCGCTAAATTAGGTCAAGGTTCCGTCAATCAAATTCAAATCCTTGAAGGCTTAAATGTCGGCGACAAAATTATAATTTCAGATCCTTCGAGTTGGGAAAACTACCAAAAAATAAGAATTGATTAACGATAACTTTGTAGAAGTTAATCAACACCATTTAAAATATTAAAGCATCAATAAGGACCACATTATGAATACTACATTAATAAAACTAGAGAGCATTGAAAAAGTTTTTTACACTGAAGAAGTTGAAACTCATGCATTAAGCAACATTAGTCTGACGATTAACAAAGGTGAATATGTCTCAATTTCTGGACCTTCTGGTTGTGGAAAATCGACGTTGTTATCATTATTAGGCCTATTAGATACCAATACGGGTGGAAATTACCAACTTGCTGAACATGATGTATCTTCCATTTCAAAAACTGAACGCGCTCGAATTCGCAATAAAGAAATAGGATTTATTTTCCAGTCATTTAACTTAATCAGTGACTTAAATGTTGAAGAGAATGTCGACTTACCTTTAACTTATCGCAATGATTTGTCTAAAGAAAAACGACAAAAAATGGTTAGAAACGCTTTAGAGAAAGTAAATATGTCACATCGCGCCAAACATTTTCCTTCACAACTTTCAGGTGGTCAGCAACAGCGTATTGCTGTAGCTCGAGCGATTGCAGGCAGTCCATCAATTATTTTGGCTGATGAACCAACGGGTAATCTAGACTCTGAAAATGCTTCAGCTGTGATGGAACTACTTGATGTTTTACATGCTGAAGGAGCAACTATTTGTATGGTCACGCATGATCCGAGATCAGCTGAGCGAGCTGACAGAAATATTGATATATTAGATGGTCAAATTATTTCAGATCAAAGTAACCCTGAACATAAAAACTTCGTTAAAGCCATAGTTTAGGAGAACCGACCATGATGACACAAGACTTTAAGTATGCCGTTAGATTACTTGCTAAAAAACCCGGTTTTACGATTTTAACAACATTAGTGATGGCAACAGGCATAGGTTTAAGCGTTTATTTATTTTCCTTTTTTAACTTTCTTTTTGGCGACCTTCCTTTTAAAGATGGTGAGTCCATCGTTGTGATAAGCGCATCAGAAAATGGTGCTAAAAGTTTTGACAGTTTAAGCATTCATGATTATTTAGAGATAAGGAACAATGTCAAAGGTTTATCACAGTTTGGTGCTTATAACGAACAAAACGTCAATATCATAGGAAGAGATGGCGCAAGAAGATACAGTGCTTCTCATACAGAATCTAACATGTTTCAAATCACTAATACTCTACCCGTATTAGGTAGAACATTTAGCGTTGAAGAAGACCAAGTAGGTGCTGAAAATGTTGTCGTGGTTGGCTTCGATATCTGGAAAAATCAATATGGTGGCGATAAGGATATTTTAGACAAAATAGTACAAATAGATGGAGAGTCTCATCGCATCATTGGTGTAATGCCAGAGGGGTATTATTTTCCTGGAACAGCAGAAGTATGGCTTCCATTACGTAAAGATGCGAATAAATTATCTCGTGACGAAACTGAAAATATCAGAGGACTGGCTCATATAGATGATGGTTTTTCCAAACAAGAAATCAACCTACAATTGTCGGTAATAATGCAACGCATTGAACAACAATATCCAAAAACCAATCATAGAATAAGTGCTTATATAGACTCTTTGCCAATGTCCTCCGTAGCCGGTGGTATAACGGTTGTTTATTCAATGCAGGTAGTCGCCATTCTTATTCTGGTATTAGCCTCAATTAATGTGGGAAATTTATTATTATCACGAGCTGTTGAACGCAGCAAAGAAACAGCTATACGTGTAGCACTAGGCGCTCCAAGAGCACGTTTGATTGGCCAAATGCTATGGGAAAGCATCATTATTTGTACGCTAGGTGGTGTCATTGGTCTATTAATGGTTGCTTGGGGACTAGAAATAACCCAAGGAATAACGGCTGGCTTTTTCTCAGGTAAAATGCCTTTTTGGTGGGTTTTTAATGTCGATGCCTTCACCATAAAACTATTTATCGTCTTTGTAGTAAGCACCATATTGGTTACTGGTTTGTTGCCTGCTTGGAAAAATTCAGGTGAAGACTTTAATGATGCACTTAGAGATGGTACACGCGGTGCTTTAAGTAAAAAATCAGGAAGATTAAACAAAATATTAGTCATTAGTGAAATATTAATTTCGTTGATAGTTTTGATTGGTGCTTCGGTCATGGTGTTATCAAGTTATGTACGTACTCATGCTGATATTGGCGTTGAAACTGACGGGATATTAGTTGCTGATGTTGCTTTATCAGATAGTAGATATGACATAGCCAGTAAAAAATCTCATTTTATTAATACCTTACAATCACGCCTTGAAAATAGCACCGGCGTTCGTGATGTAATGATCTCATCATCATTACCCGGTGAGTATGCTCGCATTAGCAATATAAATATTGAAGGTAAGGAATATAATGACAATAAAAGGAAACCTGAAACCAACTATATTGTGATTAGCTCAGGAACACTAAGTAAGTTAGGTGTTACATTACAGCAAGGCCGTTATTTTAATAGCAGTGATAAAGGCGATGATAAAAAAACGGTGATTGTTAGCGAAAGTTTTGCTAAAAAACATTTTCCAGAGCAATCAGCTCTAGGAAAACGTTTAAAGATTGCTGATATAGATAAACAAAATCCTAACTGGTTGACAATTGTTGGTATCGTCGAGCACACACGTCAGGGTGACGCTGCAAGAGCAGAATTTCCGTCAGTGTTTAGACCGTATTCTCAAGATCCTAGTGTTAAAGTCACAGTTGCTATGAGAAGTGATTTGGATAAAAAAATAGTCACCAAAATACTACGCGATACATTGAGCTCAATCGACAATGCATTACCAGCATATAGAATTAAAACTTACACACAAAGTGTCGATAGGATTACGGCATCTGTTAGATTTATTAGCTCAGTTTTAGTCATATTTGGTATTGCGGCAGTTGTGCTAGCAGGTAGTGGTATATATGGAGTAATGTCTAATACTATCAGTCAACGAACTCAAGAAATAGGTATTAAACGCGCTTTAGGTGCCGATGAAAAGCACATCACCAAAGAGTTCCTTATGGCGGGTGTTAAACAATTATTATGGGGTGGTATTCCTGGTGCACTTATTGGTGGGGCACTTGGATTTGCGATGGGAACTGTCATGCTTATTGGTATCAAAGCTATTGTTATTATTACACTAACTACGGTAATTATTATCGGTAGTATCGTGCTTTTAGCTGCATACTTACCCACAAAAAAAGCATTACAGCTAGAGCCAAGTGAAGCATTGCATCACGAGTAACTGAATCGTGCCTTTTAACGTTCAATTTTAGAGGCACTAATAAACACCTAAACCACTTATAAATAAGATTTTTATGTGGTTTAGGTATACACTTATTATGAATATACAAATGAATGACAGCAATGAAACAAAAAATATTACTCGTTGATGACGATAATGACATTTTATCAGCTTTAAAAATGCTCTTGGTTCCTGAAGGTTTCGAAGTTAGTCTAACGCAGAACCCTGAAGCGGCAATCGCAGCAGTCCGTAGAGAAAATTTTAGTCTGGTATTGATGGACTTAAACTACTCCCTTGATACCACATCAGGTGAAGAAGGATTGCAGTTAATTGCAAGTATTCGTAAGTTGGATGAGTGTTTACCTATCGTCGTAATGACTGGCTGGGCAACGATCGAAGTTGCCGTGAGCACTATGCAAAATGGTGCTAATGACTTCATTCAAAAACCATGGGATATTGACCGTTTAATTGCCATAATTAATAATCAGATTAAGCTTGCTCATAGTGAGAAAAACGCACAAAAACTCAAACAACAAAATCAATTATTGGAACAACAGGTTAACCGGGAATTTCAAGGTGAATTAATTGCGCTATCCGCTGTAATGCAAAAAACGTTGGCAATTATTAATCAAGTGGCTAAGAGTAATGCCAGTGTTTTATTGACAGGAGAAAACGGTACAGGAAAAAGTATGTTTGCCCGTTATATTCACGAACATTCTTCGAGAGTTCATGCAAATCAAATATCAGTAAATATGGGCGCCGTTACTGAAACACTTTTTGAAAGTGAAATGTTTGGCCACGTAAAAGGTGCATTTACTGATGCTAAATCAACGCGTATCGGCCGCTTTGAACTCGCTGATGAAGGCACACTATTTTTAGATGAAATCGCTAATACACCGTATTCTCAACAGAGTAAATTATTAAGGGTTTTAGAAGACAGTGAATTTGAAAAAGTAGGAGCAAATAAAACGCAAGCGGTTGATATACGTTTAATTACAGCAACTAACGCTAATTTGAGTGATGCTGTTACTAACGGAAGCTTTCGTAAAGATTTATTATATCGTATCAACACTATTGCTATTGAGATTCCGCCATTACGTGACAGACAAGAAGATATAATAGCGTTAGCGCAGTCTTGCTTAAAAATTATAACCCGTAATAATGACAATGCTAAGTTCACCATCAGTTCAGGTGCAAAAAAAGCGCTTGTTGCTTATGACTGGCCAGGCAATATTAGAGAATTAAATCATGTCATGGAACGTGCTCAAATATTGTGTCAAAACAGCATAATTAATATAGATGATCTAGGTTTACCTGCTAGTAATACAAGAGTGAAAACGCTCGTTGTTGAACCAGAAAAATTAGCAACATTGGAAACGATGGAGTTGGATATTATCGATAAACGACTATCATACTTTAATGGCAACGCCTTAAAAGCGGCAAAATCATTAGGGTTAAGTCGCAGCGCTTTTTATCGACGTTTGGAAAAGATATAACGACAAATATTGGAATGTAAATGCATAAAAAACAGTCTTTTGAGGTACAACTTACACAATTATCCCTTATTGCATCTTTGCCACTATTTTTCCTGCTTATTTGGGTAATGATATATGCCGAAATTTCAATATACCTAATTTTATTAACCGTATTATTTGCCAGTATCAGCATTGTTCTTTGCCATGTTAAAATCCATCAAAAGTCGAGTTACCAATTTCGTAGTTTAAGCAATCTACTTGATGCGATGATCCGTGGTGATTACAGTTTACGTGGTCGTTCAAATAAAAACGATGTCGCTTTAAATGAATTAGTCGACGCGATAAATGGCCTCGCGATAAGGCTTAATAAACAACGTATTGAGTCAATCGAAAGTCAACTGCTATTGAGAACGGTCATAAACCATATCGATGTTGCGATAATTACGCTCAGTGACGAAAATGAATTAATTTTATTAAACCCCGCGGCAAATAAAGTCTTACAATTATCCAACGAAAAAACGCATAAACTTTCAATAAAACAGTTAGAAAAACTTAGCCAACTAGAGAGTAGCCAGAGTAAAGTGATGACCTTGATGTTTGCCAATCAACAAGGCAAATATAATGTGCATATGGAAGAGTTTAGAGACGCAGGTAAACAACAGAAATTATTTTTTATTAGTGATGTGAGTAATATTTTAAGAAGTGAAGAACAAAATGCGTGGCAAAGTTTAGTACGTGTTATCAGCCATGAGATTAATAACTCTCTTGCGCCTATTGCTTCAATTAGCCAAACATTAAAACGATTCCTTAACCGCAAAGACGACATAGAAAACCATAAAAATGATCTTATTGAAGGTCTATCTATTATTTCACAACGAACAAACAATCTAAAAGATTTTGTTAACAGCTATAAACAAATTTCAAGTTTACCGAACCCACAAAAAGTACCAACATCGATAAATGTTTTAGTGAATAAAATTATTCCTCTGTATGCAAAAAGTAATATTATTATTACTGATACCCCAGATGTAACTATGCTTATTGATCCTGTACAAATAGAACAAGTATTGATTAATATTATTAAAAATTCAGTGGAGTCAATGCAGAGTATTAATTCACAGGGAGTCGTTGATCTTAGTTGGCTAGCAGAAAAAAATATTTTTACCCTTACAATTAGCGATGAAGGTGCCGGTATTCTCAACCCTGACAATTTATTTGTACCTTTTTATACTACTAAACAACGAGGTTCTGGTATTGGTTTGGTGTTATGTCGACAAATACTTGAAGCTCACAATGGGCAATTGACTTTAACCAATCGACTCGATAAAAAGGGCTGTTTAGCCGTAATATCAATACCTATTGAGAAGGTTTAACCTTAGGTATAATTTTTAAAATTCAGATAAAAATAATGGATATTTAATATAATTTAATGCTATGAATAAAACTTCAAAAATTCTACTAATTTATTTTTTGAGTATCACTTTATCTGCGCAGGCAACTGAAAGTGATGTTTTATCTGAAAGCGATATAACTATGCTCACTATAGATCAAATGCCTTATGGCTATACTTCAAGTAATGGTGAATCAACTGGAGTGCTTTATGATATTTTGAATGAAATAATAAATTTATCAGATATAAAGTCTAATAACGTAGTAACCCCTCCAAAACGAATTTATAGTTTGATAAATTCAAATACTAAACTCTGTATGCTAGCCGCGGATAGTGAGATATTAAGAGCTAAACTTGATGCTGTCGAGCCGATTAATTATTTTCTTCAGGCTGGTATTTTACCTAAAAAGGGAGTTGAACTTTCTGATTATTCAAGTTTGAAAGGTCTTACTATCGCTATACCGTTAGGGATTAATATTGGTGATAAATTTCATAATGATAAAAGTTTGACTAAAGTATTTCCATCTCAATATTTAAACGCAATAAAAATGCTAAAAATAAATCGAGTTGACGCCGTAGCCGGAGCTATATCAACGCTAAGATTTATTGCTAAATTAGAAGGCATGAAAGAAAAAGACCTTGGAAACCCTTTAATATTTTCTCAATATAATGTTAATTTATTTTGTTCTAATCATATTCTGAAGAAGACAAGGAATAAGCTAAAATCAGCAGTCATTACTTTAAAAAATAAAGGGAGGGTTTCAGAAATTATTAACAAATACTTCACTAACAAAAATTGATGAATTTTGCATGGATACACTTTATCAATACTAAAATCTAGCAATAAACTATCTACTTAGTTGTGGTCATCGCTTTAGCTGAGCGTAAACCATTACTGTCATCAATATAAGCGGTAATATCCTCATTAAGTAAAATAAATTCTAGGGTATCCTAAGATATTCCAATACAGGGTAAACACTTAATAACATTAGTATTAGTATTTATACCTTGATCCTATTTAGGTAAATAAAATTTCATAAGAACAGTGTGCTAATTTTTAAGTGTGCCTTATACTAATAACTATATTTATTACATTATAGCTTAAAATATGAAAAATACATTTCTCTATTGCATAGTAATACTGGTCAGTTCAATGTTGACTGGATTCGCTAGTGCTAAAGAAGTTTTAATGGCATTTAGTCAAGAGATCCCTCCTTACATTTTTCAGAAAGAAAATAAAGGCATTGAAATAGATATTATTTCGGCGGCTTTGGCCGTTAAAGGTCATACGCTAAAACCTTTGTATTTTCCCTTAGGCAGAATTCCTATCGCTTTTACTAGTAACCTAGTTGATGCCGCCATGGGTGATATGGGAGTAAACCTAGAACCAAAAGGCGGATTCTATGCGAACCCAGCGGTAATTTATAATAATGTATTTATTACGCTAAAAAACCAAAATATCTCGATTGAAAAACCGAATGATTTAGATCAACTCCGAGTCGTGTCCTTTCAAGGCGCTGAAAATCGCTACCCTAAATGGCTAAAAAAAGTAAAAGAAGAGAAGCGTTTTTATGGTATCAGTGATCAATTAACCCAAGTGAAATTACTGCATTTTGGACGTTATGACGTTGTATTAAGCGATCGTTTTATTTTTTATTACTTTGTTAAACAAATGATGTTAATGAACGTGTTGGAAGTAAACGAAGTGGATGAACATATATTTACTACTGTTAATCCCGAGGATTATCGACCGATATTTAGAGATTCCAAAGTGCGTGATGATTTCAATTTAGGGTTAAAAGACATAAAGGAAACAGGAGAGTTTCAGAAAATATATGACCATTACATGAATCTGTAAAGTTAACTATTAACCGAAGTAATAGTTATTAGTAATACTCTTAGGGTCACTTACATTAGTCAATTTAAATATAATCCAGCTTCTTTTTAATCAAGGCGTGCCACTAACCATCTTAAAACAACAACCTTTCAACATTAACCAAATAAAATTAACGATATAATAAGTCTCTATACAATTATTGTTGATTTTCAAACCGATTTTCAGAAAAAGCTTTAAAAAACAAGAGATTCAATATCCAGTTTTTTTGTAAATAAGCCATATAAGAAAAGCTTTTGTAAATAATAGGAAAAAAACGTCCGAATATGCCCATTTGGACGACTTTGATTAGTCATTTTTTCATACTCAATGGCATTGTTGTAGAAAAGAGGGCTTTAAAATGGAAAATAGTCATGATGCTAATACTGGCTCAGCTATAGAAAGAGAAATACAAAATACAGACAAAACTGGAGTACACAGAAGAGAAATAACAAAGTTAACTAACAAATCACTAGCCAATAAATCATTAAACTACACTACCGTATTTTGGTTCGTCACGGCGTTATTAGGGCAATGGTTTTTCTTTTACTACATTATGGGTTTCTATGGAGACGCAGTAATAAACGATAACATGGAATATTTGAATGTTGTGTTTGAACGCTTTGGTGTCTCTCCTTATCGCCCAGGAGATTTTTCTGGTAATCTTGCATTTGTAGCCCACGCTATCGGTGCCGGTATAGTGGCTTTTGGTGGTGCATTGCAACTAATACCCAAAGTTCGAAACACCTTTCCAAAATTCCATAAAATTAATGGATATGTTTATCTTACAACGGTCTTCTTATTAGCAGTTTCTGGTTTCTATCTAGTATGGATAAGAGATACCGACCCAATAGGTGTTCCTGAGATTGGTACAACAATTAATGGTTTTTTAATATTAGCATTTGCTTATTTAACCGTGCGCTTAGCGATTAAAAAGGATATTGCTAACCATAGAAAGTGGGCCTTGCGACTATTTTTTGTCTCAAATGCTCAATGGATATTAAGAGTGGGCACATTTAGCTACCTAGTAACAGGAAACATGCTGGGAATGAAGCCTGCTTTTGGCGACCCATTTTTTTATATGTGGACATTTGGCTGTTATGTTTTACCGCTACTAACGTTACAATTGTATTTTTACGCGAAGGAAAGAGGCAGTAACAGAGTTAAGTATGCAACTAGTGGTTTGTTGTTTGTAATCACTCTGCTAATGATTATGGGAATGGTTGGCTATATACCTTTCTTATTAAAGGTCCTGTCAGGTGGACCGATTACATTCTAAATGTTGTTTCAAGTTAGAAATAATGCAATTGTAGTGGTCAACTAATTTTGGCCACGGATTTGTATTCAAGCCAGTATCTTTTCTCTGACTCATTTGGTGTTAGTCCACCGTTATAACTGTGTGGCCTGACCTGGCTGTAATATCCAATAATGTAT
>Ga0233426_10000620_pt1 | contig 37142 bp, 36 predicted proteins | sample SI_118_April2016_6_FD_179875 | JGI IMG/M metagenome (GOLD analysis project Ga0233426, IMG submission 179875) | Seawater microbial communities from Saanich Inlet, British Columbia, Canada - SI_118_April2016_10_MG | ecosystem: Environmental > Aquatic > Marine > Inlet | place: Canada: British... | reverse complement strand
CAATATCAGAATCAACAAATATCCAAGTTTTCCATGCAGGTACGAAAGAGGAAGAAAATAATATCATAGCCACTGGTGGCCGCGTGCTTAATATCACTGCCAGAGGATCAAGCCTCAAAGAAGCACACAGACTTGCTTATGAGGCAATTGAAAAAATTCATTGGGAAAATGGATTTTATAGGAATGATATAGGATGGAGAGCTCTTTAAATTTGCTTTTCAGGCATTCTTACAATCAAACCATCAAGATCCTCAGTCACACGAAGCTGACATGTTAATCTTGATAATTCACTTGGCTCCCATGCAAAATCTAACATATCTTCTTCCATTGCATCTTTAACTGGTAATTTTTCGTTCCAGTTTGTGTCAACATATACGTGGCATGTCGAACATGCGCATGCACCACCACAATCAGCCTCTATGCCAGGTACATTATTATCTCGCGCAGCTTCCATAACCGATAGACCTACCGCAACCTGAACTTCATGATGAGTACCATTATGTTCAATAAATGTTATCTTAGGCATGAGTATCTCCATATAAAATTTCGAGTGTGTTAACACAGAAAAAAAAGATAGCCAGCATTTTTTTTCAAATTAACTGTTTCTAATTTTTTTTGATTAAAAAATCGCCTAAAAATCTTTTTAACTATTTAATTTTCAGGCGATTGGAATTTATTTTTCAGAAAGTGATAAACCTACAAATCGAGAGTTATCTCCTCTTAAAACTAATAGAAGAATAGACTTGCGTCCCGCTTCTATGGCATTTTCAAAAATTTTAGATATATCGTTTACATCAACAATTTTAGTTCGCCCCGCCTCGACTATTACATCACCAGCCCTGAGACCTTTTTCAAAAGCATCTGAAGTTTCAGAGACATCTAAAACAGCAACACCTTCTAAATCTTCTGGTAAGTTCAATTGTATCCGAGACTCGGAATTTATTGTTAGTAACTTCATTCCTAACTTTTCTGTTTCTTTGATTTTTTCAGGAGCTTTCGTTACTGGTACTAATTTTTCTTTTTCGGCAGCTTCACGTCTTCCAAGAGTAACTTTGATTGTTTTTGTTTTTCCATCTCTAAAAATAATGACCCTGACTACTTTACCAACATCTGCATTGCCTACGGCTGTAACCAAACCTCGTGTATCTTCTACTTCGACTCCATCAAAAGAGATAATTACATCACCTGATAGAATTCCAGCATCTGCACCTGGACCTTCAGGCACTCCGCTAACTAATGCACCAGATACTTTATCTAATCCAAGAGCTTCTGCCATGTCACTGTCTATATCTTGTATTTGAACACCTAGCCATCCACGTCTTGTTTCACCATATTCTTTTAATTGTTTAACCACTCGCCCAACAACTCTAGACGACATAGAGAAGCCAAGACCAATAGATCCACCATTGGGTGATATTATTGCAGTATTGACGCCAATAACTTCACCACTCATGTTGAAGAGTGGTCCACCAGAATTACCACGATTAATAGCAGCATCGGTTTGAATGAAATCATCGTATGGTCCTGATCTAAGAGTCCTATTTCGCGCAGAGATTATACCCGCGGATACAGAGAAACCTTGGCCTAATGGGTTACCAATTGCCATTACCCAATCACCAACGCGAGCTACATCGCTATCCCCAAAACCTACAAATGGAAGAGGTTCAGAGGCCTCGACTTTTAATACAGCAATATCTGTTTTAGGATCACGGCCAACGAGTTTTGCAACAAGCTCTTTTCCATCAAAAAACTCTATTACAATTTCATCTGCTTTATCAATAACATGGTTATTCGTCACGATATATCCATCAGACGATATTACAAATCCTGAACCAAGAGCACTACTTCTTCTTGGCCTAGCTTGACCTCCTTCACCGTTATTAAAGAAATCCCTAAACAAGTCTTCAAAAGGGCTTCCCTCTGGTATTTGTGGCCTTGCTTGATCAGTTACACCAGCAATTGTCGTCGATGTAGTAATATTAACAACTGACGGTGATAGTTCTTCAGCAAGATCAGCAAAACTCTCTGGTGCACCTCTAGCATATGCAGATAAACTTAATAACATTAAAATAGAAAAAACAAAAAGCGTGTTAACCATGACAGACTGTGTTTGTCTTATTGTTGCTCTTTTTGTAGCTGTGAAACTTTTCACGACATTTTCCTCCTGGGGATGTATTTTTTGTTCAGAATATTGAAATAAAATTTATGACTTCTTTATAAGTATGTTTTAATTAAATTCTGTCAAATTTTAATAAACAAATTGTTTCTTTATTAAATTAATATCAAACTAATATTAGTTATAGCGCCTTTACAGCCCATATTATTACAAGCCCTACTACTACGAAAATTAATCCTAAGTTACGTCTTGTTTCCAAACTCATTGAACCTAAGGCACGAATTATATCCTCAAAACGAGATGGGGCCAGTACAAGTACCAGCCCCTCAATAACAGCAACTAATCCAATTGCTGTCAAAAAATCATTCATTTAGCGAATCTGAATTCAAATAGTCAAAGAATTCGCTATTTGGTGAAATAATCATTGTAGCATTATCACCATTCAAAGATTTTTCATAAGCAGTTAGAGATCTATAAAAAGCAAAGAACTCCGGGTCACGTCCAAACGCCTCGGCAAAGATAGCATTTCGCTTACCATCAGCTTGCCCACGGATAATATCTGCATCTTTTTGCGCTACAGATGTAGTTTCGACAACAGTTCTATCTGCAGATGCTCTAACTCTTTGAGCAGCTTCATTTCCTCGTGCAATCTCATCTGCGGCTTCTCGTTCACGTTCAGCACGCATTCTGCCAAAAGTTGCCTCAAGGTTTTGCTCTGGAAGGTCAGCACGTTTTATTCGCACATCTACAATTTCAACACCTAAAACAGTTGCTTGCTCACGTACTGCATCACGAATCTCAGCCATTAAAGCAGTTCTGTCAGTTGATAGGATCTCGTTAGAAGTTACACGGCCGAGTACTGATCTCATTCCATCATTCATAATACCATCAAGTTTTTGCGTTGCTGATCTCTGTCCACCTGATCCAACAGCTCTTCTAAACTGTACAGGATCTTGAATCCGCCACAAAGCAAATCCATCAACAACTAATCGGCGGTCATCAAGAGGGGTAAATTCATCAGGTTGTACATCTAATGGTAGAATACGATCTTCATATTTCACCACTTCATGAAGGAATGGAACTTTGAAATTCAAACCAGGATCGACAATCACTGCGGTTACTTCACCAAACCACAATCTAAGTGCTTTTTCACGTTCATCAACAACATAAACTGAAGACATAACTAGAAATCCAATGGCCGCCAGAATTGGCAGCAATAAATTATTAAAGCGTTTCATTAGTTGCCTCCTGTCTTTTGTTTAGTCAATTCATTTAATGGAAGATATGGGACTACACCCTGCCCACTGCTACTTTCATCAATTACTACTTTGTTAACACTGCCATAAACTTTTTCTATAGTTTCTAGGTATAAACGTTTTCGTGTTACTATAGGTGCTTTTACATATTCGTCATATACAGAGACAAATCTTGATGCTTCACCTTCAGCTTCATTAATTGTTTGTGCACGATAACCTTCAGCTTGTTCCATTAGCTGTGCTGCTTTACCCCGAGCTTCAGCAACCACTCGATTTGAGTATGCATCTGCCTGTTTTTCAAGAGTATCACGTGTTTGTTCAGCTGCTTGCACTTCACGAAACGCATCAATAACTTCACGAGGTGGGTTTGCACCTAGTAAATTTACACGAATGATATTAATTCCTGAGCCAGTAACATTTCCATCACTGTCAGAACCATAAATATCTAGTGTATCTTGAATTAATTTTTTTAGCTCAGCTGTAATAGCACCACGGTCTTTGTTCAAAATCGGAGATAAATTGCTCCTAGCAATAATTTCTCTCATTGCGGATTCCGAAACTGCTCGGATTGTTTCTTTTGGATCCTGTAGATTGAACAAGAATTGTTGAGCATCAGTGATATTCCAAACAACTTGGAAATCTATATCAACTATATTTTCATCACCAGTCAGCATTAGACCTTCGTCTGCTCTTGCACCTCGTCCAACACCAATATCTTCTGAGTTCTCTCTAGTGACTGGAAGTATTTGTTTTGTGACAACAGGCCATGGAGCAAAATTCAAACCTTCGTTGCCTGTTTTGTAGTACTCACCAAAAAATAACTCGACAGACTGTTCTGATGTATCAACTCTATAAAAACTATTGAAGACCCATAATCCAAATATAGCAATGAATATTAATCCAAATCCACCAAGCCCAAATCCTGCGCCACCACCTTTTGGAGGAGTATTTTTATTGTTAGCACCACCTTTGCCGCCCATTAATACGCGCAGTTGTTCTTGCCCCTTTCGAACCAAGTCATCTAAATCTGGACCTTGTCCACCATTAGATGGTGGTCGATCACCACCGCCATTATTACCTGAGCCGCGATTACCGCCGCCATTACCCCATGGGCCACCTGTGCCATTACCAGCCATTTGTTCAAATTCCTCCTAAGAACTTGTATTTACTTTATTACTAATTGACATTTTTCGTAAAAATTTCAAGTCTCTATTTGTTTAAATCTTATTTATAGTCAAAGATATTAATTTATATTTTATCTAGTAGGATTATTCATTGTAACTAATTCTTCCGCTGCTGTTGGATGTATAGCCATTGTTTTATCAAAATCTTCTTTTGTTGCACCCATTTTAATAGCAACACCTGCCAATTGAATCATTTCAGCAGCTGCATGTCCAACAATATGACAACCCAGTATTATACGACTCTCTTTTGATACTATTAATTTCATCAGCATTCGTTCATTGCGACCAGCCAAAATAACTTTCATAGGCCTAAATGTAGTAGAATAAATCTCTACAGCACATTTTTTTAACGCCTCCTCTTCAGTCAGTCCTACAGTCCCAATTTCAGGCTGAGTGAAAACAGCAGTAGCAATAAGTTCATGATCTGGCATTGTGGGGTTTGATTTATATACAGTCTCTACAAAAGCAACAGCCTCTACTATAGCAACTGGCGTTAATTGAACCCTGTTTGTGACATCACCGATGGCATATATGTTTTCGACATTAGTTTTAGAGTATTTATCAACTATGATCTCACCCTTAAGGCCTGTTTTAATATCTAGATCCTCAAGCCCAATATTCTCACTATTTGGAACCCGACCAGTTGCATATAATATTTGGTCAACAATGATTTCATTATTTAATTTATCTTTAACGATATATCCGTCTGCTATTTTTGTAATGCTTTCGACATCATTATTTAAGCTAAGGTTAATTCCTTTATTTTGCATTTCTTTTGAAACTAATTCTTGAACCTCTGAGTCAAATCCTCGAAGAATTTGGTCTCCTCTATAAAACTGCGTTGTTGCAACACCTAAACCATTTAAAATACAGGCAAATTCACAAGCAATATAACCACCACCAACAATCAATACATTATTTGGTTTTGTTGGCAGATCGAAAATTTCATTTGAAGTAATTGCGTACTCACTTCCAGGAATATTTGGTATAAATGGACGACCGCCTGTTGCTATTAATATAATTTTAGCAGTGATAACTTCACCTGTTGAAAGTTCAACAGTATTTTTATTCTTTAAAGTGGCACGAGAATTATAGTGTTTAACATTATTGTTTGTTAAAATATTAGAATAGATATCTTCTAGCCTGTTAATCTCTTTGTCTTTAGCAACAATGAATTTTTCCCAGCTAAATGAGTACTCACCAACTGACCAACCATAGCCGTTTGCATCATGGAACAATTCAGAAAATTCAGATGCATAAACCATTAGTTTTTTTGGTACACACCCTCTAATAACGCACGTACCTCCATAGCGAAATTCTTCCGCCAAAGCTACTTTTTGTCCATTTTGAGCGGACAATCTTGCAGCTCTTACTCCACCAGACCCCGCGCCTATAACAAAAAGATCAAAATCATAATTCACTTAAACACCTCAAATGTTATTAATATTTTTTATAAATTGAGATAGGCTTTGTATGTCATAAGATGTATCTACCCAATCTAACGAACCAGTCGATTTCACTCGAGCCAGCCCATTTTCATTACCCATTATAATAGAATGTGTCATTCCTAAAAAAAGGCCTGTTTCAACGACACCCGCAATATTTAGTAATGCATCTGAAAGTGCATTAGGATTTCCAATCCTGTTTAATTTTAAATCTAAAATGTAATGATTCTCATCTGTAATAACTGGAGTGTGATTATTTCTTCTAGTGACAATCCGGCAATCGACATCTTGGTCAATTAAAACATTTTCTATGAGCCGCTTTGTAGTTTTCCATCCAAATTTCACAACTTCGACAGGCAAGTCAAATGTTCCCAGGTCATCGACTTGTTTTGATGCATCAGTAATTACAACTAATTTATTAGCAGCTGTTTCAACAATCTTTTCTTGCAAAAGAGCTGCACCACCACCTTTTATTAAATTCAAATTTTGATCAAATTCATCAGCACCATCAATCGCTAGATCTAATTGGCCCAATTCGTCTAAATTAGAGATTTTAATTCCTAAACTCTCTGCTAGCTTGGTTGTTTCCGAAGATGTAGCACATGCAGAAATATTTAAACCTTTGTTATTTATTTCATATGCTAAAAGTTTTACCAACCAAGCAGCTGTTGAACCCGTACCTAGACCCAATTTCATACCAGATTCAACAAAATCTAACGCTCGATAAGCAGATGTAAACTTCCCAATTTCAGATGGGCTCAAATCAAGTGTCATGTACAAGTCCTTTTATTAGAGATTCTTGCTCCTTGTATCTTTATTCATTAAGTACTGCACGTTCAAATCAGAATATATGTCTAAAATCTCTCAAATATGACGTGTTTTATAATTTAAAAATTTATTTTTTTGATATGGTAAATAGAAATAGGATTTTTATTTATGTTTCTTTCAATCTTTGACATCTTCAAAATAGGCATTGGGCCATCTAGCTCTCATACAATGGGACCTATGGTTGCTGCTGGAAAATTTTTAGATCAATTATTGGAGCATAAAATAAAAGCTGTAAGTTTAAGTGCTTCACTTCATGGCTCCTTGGCTTTTACAGGCAAAGGTCATCATACTGATTATGCTACGATTATGGGCTTGATAGGATTTAAACCCCAAACATTTAATTCTAATATCGCTCAACAAGCATTGGATGAGGTATCTCAAACAGGTAAGATCCAACCAGAAGGTCACTCTGAATATTTATTTAATCCAAATACAGCTATAAGATTCGATTTTGAAAAGAGTCTTGATGGGCACCCAAATGGCATGATTTTTTATGCTTATGATTCAATAGGAACCGTTCTTTTTGAAGAAACGTATTATTCAGTAGGAGGAGGCTTTGTCCAAACAGCCTCTGAATTAGCATCAGGTATTTCTTATTCTAAACTTGAAAATACAACACCTTATCCATTTAAAAACGCATCTGAAATGCTTGAAATGTGTGTCAGTACAGGAAAATCTATAGCTGAACTAAAATCAGAAAACGAACAAGCAAATATTACTAAGTCTGATCTTTCACAAGGTATCAATAAAATATGGGATGTAATGAATAATTGTATTGAAGAAGGTCTGAAAAAAGAAGGAATCTTACCCGGTGGATTATTTGTAAAACGAAGAGCAAAGGGTATTCATGAATCTTTACGAAAAGAACAGAGCAGAAATATAGCACCGCCACATATAATAAATGATTGGATGTCGTGTTATGCCATGGCGGTAAATGAACAAAATGCTGCAGGAGCACAAATTGTTACTGCACCTACAAATGGTGCAGCAGGAGTTATTCCAGCAACTTTAAGATATTATCTTGATCATGTGCCTTCAGCTTCAATTTCAAAAATACCAGAATTCTTGCTCACTGCTGCAGCAATTGGAGGCCTAATAAAAAATAATGCTTCAATTTCTGGTGCAGAAGTAGGTTGCCAAGGAGAAGTTGGTTCTGCTGCAGCAATGGCAGCTGCGGGTTTATGTGCAATTTTAGGTGGAACGCCCCAACAAGTGGAAAATGCAGCAGAGATAGCTCTTGAGCACCATTTAGGCATGACATGTGACCCAATTAAAGGCTTAGTTCAGGCTCCCTGCATTGAGCGCAATGGATTAGGAGCTATCAAAGCCGTCTCAGCTGCTTCCTTAGCGTTACGGGGTGATGGAATTCATTTAGTTTCATTAGACGCTTGTATAGAAACCATGAGACAAACTGGCATAGATATGAATTCAAAATATAAAGAAACATCGCTTGGTGGTTTGGCTGTTAACTTACCTGAGTGCTAAAATGGCCATTGGTTTATAATTGTTGGTAAAGTATTCCTTGGAAATATAGCAAGTGCCAATCCATCATCTATCCATATTTCGATATGCTTTTCTATGCTTTCATTAGATGTGGATATTCTCCCATTAGGTGACATAAGTATACCGTCTAAATTCCACATTAAACCTTTGGACTTTGCGAATGTTTTATCCATAGGGAATAATGCAAACCTTGTACCAATTGGTAAATTTAACTTTAAATTTTTAGGACAAACCACACAAACATCTTCTTCGCCAATCAAGAAAACTACCTGTTTTGTCTTTGAAATAACATTAAATGAAGCCAATGAATGATCCAATCGGCCTCCAAGAAACCCATAGCAAATTATATATTTGGCATTTATTACATCTAATGACTTTTCCAGGTCATTTGTGTCCTGACTTTGATCAAAAAGCACTGGATAGGTAGCATCTTTTTGACTACCAACACTGTCTAAATCTCCAATCAACCCTGATACTAAAAGATTATTTTTTAAGGCATAGTTTAGACCTGAGTCTGCACAAAATAAACTTTTACCACTTTTTCTGATATCATTTATATCTTGCTCATTTACCAAACCACCACCTATAAGGTTAACGCCTTGGGTAACAGTAAAATGGCTACTATTTGTCATAATAATTTTGCTGGTTAATCTTCTTTTGAGGATTCATTTGGGTCAACTTGACCAACACCAAGGAATATTTTTTTAAATGGGAAAATCCATACAATTCCTAGGGCAACATAAATTATAAATTCCAAAATTATGTTAGGACGTGGGAGTAAATTAGTTAGTACTACACATAGTATGATATAGGCTGGAAGCCCTATTAAAAGAATAATTAAAGACCAACGTCTTTTTGCTTTGTATGATAATGCCATTAGTCTGCAAATGGGTCTGTGACCAGAATCGTATCTTCACGTTCTGGGCTTGTTGAAACAAGAGCAACTGGACAATCAATTAATTCCTCAACTCTTCGAACATATTTTATTGCTGCAGCAGGTAGGTCATTCCATGAACGTGCACCTTCAGTACTTTCAGACCATCCAGGCATATCTTCATAAATAGGCACACATCTTGATTGATCTTCAGCTGCTGTAGGTAAATAATCAAGTCTTTTGCCATCTAAATCATATGCGACGCATATTTTTAAGGTTTCAAATCCATCGAGGACATCTAGTTTAGTAAGGCATATTCCTGTAATTCCAGATGTGGCACAAGTTTGTCTTAGCAAAGCAGCATCAAACCAACCACATCGGCGTTTTCTTCCAGTTGTGGTACCAAACTCATGACCTCTCTCACCTAATCTTTGACCATCATCATCATCTAATTCTGATGGAAATGGCCCTTCTCCAACCCGCGTAGTGTAAGCTTTAACAATACCAAGAACGTAATCTATAGCAGTTGGACCCAAACCAACACCGGTAGCAGCTTGGCCTGCAATTACATTTGATGAGGTAACAAAAGGATATGTTCCAAAATCAATATCTAACAGTGCCCCTTGAGCTCCCTCAAATAAAATTCGTTTTCCTGATTTTCTTTTTTCATTTAAGACTTTCCAAACTGGCGCAGCGTAAGGAAGAATTTTTGGAGCAATTTCTTTAAGATCTGACAATAGTTTATCACGATCTATTTCATCAAACCCTAAGCCTTTTCTGAGTGGGTTATGATGTTGTAGAGCACGATCAATGCGTGCTTCGAGCGTTGTCATATCTGCTAAGTCTGCAACTCTAATTGCACGCCTACCTACTTTATCTTCGTATGCAGGACCAATACCGCGTCCAGTAGTGCCAATTTTAGTACCCTTGCTTGCAGCTTCTTCACGTAACCTGTCTAATTCACCGTGAAGTGGTAATATTAATGGCGTATTTTCTGCAATCATGAGATTTTCAGGGTTGATTGAAATTCCTTGCGACTCAATCGTTTTAATTTCATTTAATAAATGCCAGGGATCAAGAACAACCCCATTACCAATCACAGATAACTTTCCACCTCTAACAACACCTGAAGGTAAAGCATGTAATTTATAAACTTTTGAGTCTATTACCAAAGTATGGCCAGCATTATGACCACCTTGAAACCGTGCAATAATATCTGCTCTTTCAGATAGCCAGTCTACAATTTTACCTTTACCTTCGTCACCCCACTGGGCACCAACGACAACGACATTAGCCATAAGATTATCTTTCTTTTTTAGAATCTTATGATCTCTATATAGTGCCAAATCAATGCATTAAATACCCAATTTGTCGCGACAATCATAATACTACTAGGTATCATGATGCATATCGATAAAATAACCCATCGACAGCCCCTATAGTTTACCCTAAAAAGCGACAAGTTATTTTGAACATATAGGCTTTGATTATGCAAAACGTTGTACTTGTTATTCACTTAATACTTTCAGTTTCATTGATAGGTATAGTATTACTTCAACGATCTGAGGGTGGTGGATTAGGTATTGGTGGCGGGGGTAATAATAGTGGCGGTGGTCGACCTAAAGCAGCCCCACTGGCAAAAGTTACTTGGATTATTGCAATCGCATTTTTAATTACTTCAATTACTTTAACTATTATTGCTGCAAAAAATTCAGGTGGAAGTTCTGTAACAGATGGTTTTAGTACAACAGAAACAGATACAGATACATTAGAATTACCAAAGTCTCTGGAAGGTAATTTGTTACCACCGTCTGCAGCAGACGAACCAGCTTTACCACCAAAAGCTGAATAAAGTAATTAAAACACAATATTATTAAATGCTTAAATCAATCTTGATTTAAGCATTTGTTGTTTTACGCTATCGTCAAATAAATAAAATAATATAAATAATCATGTTTATCCTTGCCAGAATCATACAAATCTCGTATTTATCAAATCCCGTGAGTACAGTGTTTTTTACATCTGTAATTCATTATAAAATAGTAATAATCACGGGAGATTCAACACCATGGCACGGTATATTTTTATTACAGGCGGTGTGGTTTCCTCATTAGGTAAAGGCCTAGCGTCAGCTGCTCTTGGCGCATTATTACAAGCCAGAGGGTATTCGGTTCGCCTAAGAAAACTTGATCCTTATTTGAATGTTGATCCAGGAACAATGTCGCCGTTTGAGCATGGTGAAGTCTTTGTAACCGATGATGGCGCAGAAACTGATCTTGATTTAGGGCATTATGAGCGATTTACAGGCGTTGCAGCACGCCAAACTGACTCAATTTCATCAGGGCGTGTTTACACAACAGTCTTAGAAAAAGAACGTAGAGGTGATTATCTTGGAAAGACTATTCAGGTTATTCCTCACGTAACTAATGAAATAAAAGACTTCATTGAAATAGGTGATGACGAAGTTGATTTTATGTTATGCGAAATTGGTGGAACAGTTGGAGATATTGAAGGTCTGCCTTTTTTCGAATCCATAAGGCAGTTCTCTCAGGACAAGCCTAGAGGACAATGCATTTTCATGCATTTGACTTTGTTGCCATACCTTGGTGCATCAGGTGAACTAAAAACTAAACCTACACAGCATTCAGTTAAAGAATTACGATCGATCGGCATAACTCCAGATATTTTAGTTTGTCGTTCAGATAAAGAAATTCCAGAAAAAGAAAAAGCAAAATTAGCATTGTTTTGCAACGTTAGACCTGACGCAGTCATACCCGCCTATGATTTAAAAACAATTTATGATGCTCCATTAGCATACCATAATGCAGGAATGGATAGAGCTGTATTAGAAGCATTTGGAATATTAGAAGATTCTCCAGAACCAGAACTTTCTGTATGGGAAGACGTTTCTGACCGAATGCACAAACCAGATGGAGAAGTAAAAGTAGCCGTAGTGGGAAAATACACTCAACTTGAAGATGCATATAAGTCAATCTCAGAAGCATTAACTCATGGCGGTATGTTTAATAGAGTAAAAGTCAAACTTGAATGGATCGATGCTGAAATATTTGAAAAGGCTGATAATGTGACATCTACACTATCAGGTTTTCACGCAGTATTGGTACCAGGTGGCTTTGGTGAAAGAGGTACAGAGGGTAAAATCAAAGCAGCAAAATATGCCCGAGAAAATAAAATACCTTATTTAGGTATATGTCTTGGTATGCAGATGGCTGTTATTGAAGCGGCCCGAAATTTGGCCAGTATAGAAACTGCAGGATCAGAGGAGTTTGATCATGAAGCTGGTCAAAAACGTTTTGAGCCAGTGGTTTATCACTTAAAAGAATGGGTTGAAGGTAATAGAACAATTGAACGCGCAGTGAATGATGATAAAGGAGGCACAATGCGTTTAGGCGCATATAATGCTACACTTATGGAAGACTCTAAAGTTGCAAAAATATATGGTAAAACAGCCATATCAGAGCGCCATAGGCATCGTTATGAAGTAGACGTAAAATATAAAAAACAACTAGAAGAATGTGGTTTGGTTTTTTCTGGCATGTCCCCTGACGGCAAACTTCCTGAAATTGTTGAGATTGTTGACCATCCCTGGTATATTGGAGTTCAATATCATCCCGAACTCAAATCAAAACCGTTTGCTCCACATCCATTGTTTCGTGACTTTGTTAAAGCTGCGCTTGAGCAAAGTCGTTTAGTGTAGTGATTTTATTAATTAATATCACTATATTTGGGTAATTTAATTGAAAGTATAATTCATGCTTAAAGATATTCTAAATGCTTTTAAAACATCAGAGCCTTCAACTTTAAAAACTGAAGATGCTAGAATAGCAATGGCAGCACTTCTTGTACGTATAGCTCGATCAGATGAAGATTATGATAATGATGAAAAAATATTAATAAACAAAATGCTTCAGTCGCGGTATAATTTAGAAAGTGATCAATCTGAAAGTATAAGAAAAGAAGCAGAGGAGTTAGAAGCTAAAGCTCCTGATACTGTAAGATTTACTCGCCTAATTAAAAACACAATACCTTTTGAAAATCGTAAATCAGTTGTTAAAGATTTATGGTCAGTTGTTTTATCAGATGGCAAGAGAGACGCAGAAGAAAATAATTCCATGCGGCTAATTTCTAGTTTGCTTGGCGTTAACGACAGAGACAGTGCGCTAGCTCGTCAAAGTGTTGAAAATAAAAATACATCATGAGTAGGCTATATGTATGAATAAATTGCGTCAAACACGTTGGCTAGAATGGCCCACTCTTGCACTCTTTTTTTCCACATATTTACTTTTTGCAATAGTAACAATTTATGCTCAATATTTACCGTCATTTGCGATTATTGTTATTCTTGCAATACTTTTAACTATACATTCTTCACTACAGCATGAAACAATTCACATACTTGAACCTCAGTGGCCTGTTTTAAGTATTTTGTTAGCATCACCGGCATTAGGTATGGTAGTTCCATATTCTCGATTTAGAGATTTACATCTAGCGCACCACATAAACGAACAATTAACAGATCCCTTTGATGACCCTGAAACAGGCTATTACGAAGCAACATTTTGGATGAGATTTCCAAATCATATTAAAATAATTTTACAATTTAATAATACATTATTGGGACGGATATTAATTGGGCCTTTAATTGGTACAATAACTTTCATTCAATCAGATCTGAATTTAATTTTTCAAGGCAACAAACAAGTCTTTTATGGTTGGTTGCGCTTTATTCCTGCATTGATGATAGTGCTTCTTTGGTTGTATTATTTTGGAACTGTGCAAGTTTGGGAATATGCAATAGCAGCCTATTCTGCATTAAGTATATTAAAAATTCGCACTTTTATCGAACATAGGGCTCATTCAATTACAAATGCTAGATCAGTTATTGTTGGCGATAGAGGTATATTATCAATACTATTTTTGAATAATAATTTTCATGCAGTACACCATTCATATCCCAGTGTACCTTGGTACAATTTACCTTCAATGTTTAAGTTAAACAAAAACAAATTCCTAACAAGCAACGATAATTATTATTACAAAAACTATTTTACTGTCTTTAAAAAATATTTATTAGTAAAAAAAGAAAAATTAGTACATCCTTATTGGAATCTTCAAAATCGCACTGAACCAATCAGAAAAGAAGCAGGCAATTAAATGAAAATAGGCATATTACAAACCGGTATTGCAGCAGACGCTTTAATTACAAAACACGGTGATTACCCTGATAATTTTAAAACCTTTTTACAAAACCGTGGATTTGAGTTTGAAGTATATGAAGTAATAAATAATATCTTTCCTGATGGTATTAACGATTGCGATGGCTGGTTAGTGACAGGCTCAAGACATGGAGCCTACGAAAAGCATGATTGGATACCACCTTTAGAAAAGTTTATTTGTGATTTATATGAAGCAGACATACCTCTGATTGGTGTTTGTTTTGGTCATCAGATAATTGCTCAAGCCTTGGGTGGTATCGTTGAAAAGTTCAAAGGTGGATGGACAGTAGGCCGCCAAGTATATGAAAGTGATAACGGAAATAAAATTAAATTAAATGCTTATCATCAAGATCAAGTGATATCTGCACCTAAGTGTGCAACAAAAATTTCTGGCAACGAAAATTGTAAAAATGCTATTATAACTTACGGGCAAAAAGCTTTCACAATGCAACCTCACCCAGAATTTTCAAACACATATATACGCGAATTAATCGATGCTAGAGGCATTGGATTAATCGACGACAAAATCTTAGAGAATGCCCGTAATAACCTAATGGAAGACCTTGATGCAAAAGAAATAGCTAATCAATTTGAAGCATTTTATAAAAGAGCATAAGAGATCTTTTTATTTAAAATAAAATCAATCTAATAATCGAAAACTTTCTTTCAACCATGGCATTCTATTAGTTAGCGAAGCTACTACCTGTTCCTGAATAATGGGTCTAAGTATCTTTGCAACTTCTTGAGGCATTCTTACCATAGCATCTTTTCTTGCAGTTAAAGAAATCGTTCGGGACATTTTTTCAAATGGCAATGGTATTAATTCAACATTCTCTTGAAATCTTTGTGCTCTCAAAAAACCAAGAGGAGTAGTAATAGTCCACCCTGTTTTATCTGCAACCATCGATAAAATGGCGTGGTAGTTATTAAACTCAAATTGATTTGGTAATCTTATCCTCTGACGGGTCAAATGACTTTCAATTTGGCGGCCCATTACAGTTCTTGCGGAGTAGTGGATAAATGGTAAATCAAATAATTGTTTTTGGATATTTTGATTGTGATCAATAGTACCTTTTGCAACAGCAACAACGAATGGTTCTGTAAGAACAGGGTGAACTTCCATCCAATCTGGCGCGCGTTCTAAATCTGCACAAATTACCATGTCTAATGTTCTTGCATGGAGTTCTTCTGACAACGCGTAACTTTGGCCACTTTGTAATAGGAATTGGCAATTTTTCATTCTTTTTGCTAAATTCTTCATCAGACTTGGAGTAACATCAGCATCAAAATCATCTATTACACCTAATCGCAACCGAACCATCTGACTATGATCAAATTGGGCTAATTCAGATTTAGCTTGCATAACTTCCGATAAAATAGCGCGAGCTCTATGCAAAAATAATTGCCCAGTTGGCTTTAACTTCATTGGCCGAGTTGATCTATCTAGTAACTCACTTCCCAGTGCAGCCTCAAGATTTGTTAATTGCTGGGAAATGGTAGAATTACTTGAATTTAACCTTTTTGCAGCAGCAGAGATAGAACCTTCCTCAACTGATGCTACAAATATTTCTATTGCCCAAAGAGAAAATTTGTTTGCAGTATCGACCAAAATAAACTCCTAATTTAATTTACAATATTATTATTAATTTATTAATGTAAAGAACATCAAACTTGTGAGTTAATAATGATTTGCTAAGTAGGTTTTATACTAATGATAAAGAATATGAAACAATCAGTTATAGTTATTGGCTCAGGCATTACAGGTGTGAGTTGCGCAGAGGAGCTTAGAAGATCAGGTGCCAATGTAACATTAATTGATCGTGTTAAAGCAGGAGATCCAACGCAAACATCTTTTGGTAATGCTGGCATATTGGCTCGTGAAGGTATTATGCCAATAGCAAACCCATCAATGTTAAAAATGATACCTCAAATTTTGTTATCTCCAAATAGCCCTGTTTACTTAAAGTGGTCATACTTAGCTAAATTTTCTCCTTGGGCTCTTCAGTTCATAATGAATGGAACAAGGCCTAAAGCACTGCCAATAATATTAGCTTTGAACGAATTAATTTATGATACTGTTGAAAATCATATTCAATTATCAAAAAATACAGGCGCAGCTCGATTTATTGAAAAAGGTGATATGACTTTACTTTTTAGAAACCGAAAGCAATTTAGTTCTGATAAATTTGCAAATCAAACAAGAAGAAATTTGGGTATTACTTGGGAAGAATTATCACGCGATAAATTATTAGACCGAGACCCTCATATATCTAAACTTTATCAATTTGGCTTAGCCTATAAAAATCACGGTTGGATAACTAATCCTGCAGCATATGTCTCAAGCTTAGCTAAACATTTTCAAGAAAATGGTGGGAAAATTTTAATTGGAGAGGTTTCAAAAATTAATGGAAATAATGTTGAATTAAAGGGTGGCATTATACTTAAGGCAGAAAATATTGTTCTAGCAACTGGTGCATGGTCAAAGAATTTAGCATCACAATTAGGCCATAATATTCCACTTCAAGCTGAAAGAGGCTATCACTTATCTCTAAAAAATGCTTCTCACATGCCACCAAATACTTACTTAATTACCGATAAAAAATTTGGACTAACTCCAATGGACGGTTTTTTACGCTGCGCTGGACAATCAGAGTTTGCACCACTTGAAATGCCACCAAACCCAAAAGCAATAAAGAATTTGCGCAAATTTTTATTTAGGCTTTATCCAAAGCTTGAATATGAAACTGAAACAATTTGGCAAGGTACTAGACCCACATTGCCAGATAGTCTTCCTGTTATTGGAAGAAGTAGTAAAAATACATCTGTTATATTTGCATTTGGAGGACAACATTTAGGTCTAACTATGGGCCCAAAAATTGGAAAAATGGTACGCGATATTATTTTTGAAAGGCAAAGTAATGTTAACATGACACCATATTCATCTGACAGGTTCGATTAGTTTAAATATCACACAATTTGACTCTTATTAAATTCAAGGGTTTTCTCAATCGAAAACCCCTTATATAAGCAATATATCAACACAAGAGGAAAAGTGTGATGCGTACAGCAAATATTAGCCGCAATACGGCTGAAACAAAGATTTTGGTTGAAATCAACCTTGATGGAACAGGCCAATATGATAACAAAACTGGCATTGGTTTTTTTGACCATATGCTAGACCAATTATCACGTCATTCTTTGATTGATATTAAAGTACATGCAAATGGTGATTTGCACATTGATGACCACCACACAGTTGAAGATGTAGGAATTGCTTTAGGTAAAGCACTTAGTAAAGCATCTGGTGAAAAACGTGGCATTAACCGTTATGGATCAAGCTTGTTAGCAATGGATGATGCATTAGTTAGATGCGCTTTAGATATGTCTGGGCGGCCTTTTTTGGTTTGGAATGTTGAAATTCCAAATTCTAAAATAGGAACTTTTGATACAGAACTTGTTAGAGAATTTTTTACTGCATTTTCAACGCAGGCTGGGTTAACACTTAATATTAATTCACTTGATGGCTTTAATAGCCACCATATTGTTGAAGCAATATTTAAATCAGTTGCGCAAGCATTAAGAACTGCGGTTGAAACAGATCCAAGAAAAGCAACCGAGATACCTTCGACAAAGGGCACACTTTCTGAATGACAACAGTTATAATTGATTATAATTCTGGAAACTTAAGATCAGCCGAGAAAAGTTTCCAGCTTATGTCTGAAGAACTTAATTTGGGAAAAGTAAAAGTTTCCAACAAGCCTGAGGATGTCGTTAATGCTGATAGGGTTGTTTTACCAGGCGTAGGAGCATTTGCTGATTGCAAACACGAGTTAAGTTCAATTATGGGCTTATACGAAGCAATAGAAGCTCACGTAAAAACAGGCAAACCATTTATGGGCATCTGTGTAGGCATGCAGATGATGGCTACTTGTGGACACGAACATGGATATCATGAAGGTTTTAATTGGATAAAAGGTGACGTTAAAATAATGGAACCTAATGACAAAAATTTAAAAATACCTCACATGGGCTGGAACAATTTAAATATCTTAAATAGCCACCCAGTATTTAATAATATAAATGAAAATGATCATGTATACTTTGTTCATTCATATCATTTTGAGGTTGAAAATAATAATAATTTATTAGCAAATGTAGATTATGGCGGCAAAATAACTGCTGCTGTCGCCCATGAAAATATAATAGGAACTCAATTCCATCCAGAAAAAAGCCAGTCAGTAGGCTTACAGATAATTAAAAACTTTTTGCAGTGGAACCCTTAAAATATAATTTTTTACTTTTCGCATGGCTTTGCAATTTTTGCTCCATAAGAGTAAGCCCTAAATATAATTCTGATATGGAAATTGATTATGATACTCTACCCTGCAATTGATTTAAAAGATGGAAAATGCGTTCGGCTTTATAAAGGAAGAATGGAACAAGAAACTGTTTTTAATGACAGTCCTTCCGATCAAGCAATTAAATTTGCAAATGATGGATGTGAGTGGTTGCATTTAGTAGATTTAAATGGAGCCTTTGCAGGTAGTCCAATAAATTCATCTCCAGTTGAAGAAATCTTAAAATCTGTGGATGTTCCCGTACAATTAGGTGGGGGAATTAGAAGTCTTCAAACTATAGAAAGCTGGCTAAGCAAAGGATTATCACGAGTGATACTCGGGACAGTCGCCGTAGAAGATCCAAGCTTGGTAAAACAAGCAGCATCTGAGTTTCCTGGAAAAGTTGCAGTCGGGTTGGATGCTCGCAATGGAATGATAGCAACGCGAGGCTGGGCAGAAGAAACGGATATAAATATTATAGAATTAGCAAAAAAGTTTGAAGATGTTGGAATATCAGCAATAATTTATACAGATATAAATCGTGATGGAGCTATGCAAGGCCCCAACATAGAAGCAACTGCAGCATTAGCAAACGCTGTCCATATTCCAATAATTGCATCAGGAGGCGTATCCTCAATGGATGATCTAAAAGCATTAAAATCATGTGGTGCTAAGTTAGATGGCGCTATTTCGGGGCGTGCACTCTATGATGGTGTCATAAATGTTCCTGAAGCAGCCGCATTTTTAAAATCCTGACTATATTAAATATAATTTTTGATTTAAATTATCTCTATGTCTTTAGTATTAAGAAAGTTTACAAAATATCATGTTAAAAACTCGAATAATACCATGCTTAGATGTTAAAGACGGACGCGTTGTAAAAGGTGTAAATTTTGTAGATCTAATAGATGCTGGTGACCCAGTTGAAAGCGCAAAAGCCTATGATATCGCAGGAGCTGATGAATTATGTTTTTTAGATATTGCTGCAACTATTGAAAACCGCAGTACGATGTTTGACGTTGCAAAACGTACTGCAGAACAATGCTTCATGCCACTTACGATAGGTGGCGGAGTGAGGGTTCCAGAAGATGTCAGAAAACTCTTACTTGCTGGAGCGGATAAAGTTAGCTTTAATTCAGCCGCTGTTGCAAACCCAGATGTTGTATCAGAAAGCGCAAACAAATTTGGATCACAATGTATTGTTGTAGCAATAGATGCAAAAACTGTAAGCCCAGGAAAATGGGAAATATTTACTCACGGTGGGCGTAAAAATACAGGTATTGATGCTGTAGAATTCGCAAAACTTGTTGAAAGTAAAGGCGCTGGCGAGATTTTATTAACATCAATGGATCGTGATGGTACAAGAGATGGTTATAATTTAGCGCTAACACGTGCTATAAGTAGTGCAGTAAACATACCAGTTATAGCATCTGGAGGGGTTGGAAATTTGGACCATCTTGTAGAAGGTGTTAAAAAAGGTGGAGCATCTGCGGTTTTGGCTGCTTCTATTTTTCATTTTGGCGATTATACAATTAAACAAGCAAAAGCGCACATGCAAAATGCTGGCGTAGCAATGAGAATTTAAAATGACAGATATATTAATACGATTAGCGCAAACAATAGAAAATCGCAAAAACGGTGGTGATGAAAAATCATATGTGTCTGAATTAATTCAAAGTGGTTCTGAAAAATGTGCTGAAAAATTTGGTGAAGAAGCGGTTGAAGCTATCATAGCTGCAGCTAAACGTGATAAGAAAAATTTAACTGAAGAGTCTGCTGATGTTCTTTTTCACATGCTTGTCATGCTTTCATCATGTGATGTTGATTTCAAATCTGTACTAAAAGAACTTGAACGTCGCGAAGGAAAGTCTGGCTTAATTGAAAAGTCTGAACGTAAAAATTAATAATTATTATATAGTTATGCGATAAAGCTAATGTATTTACTGATCGTTAATCATTAATTTTTCTCATATATTACCGGAAACCAATCAGTTCTTATTTCATCACCTGCTTTCATTCCATGATTTGGAAATGGTGGAGATGTTGGACCTGGGCGATCAATATATCTGGCATCGTCACCTAGAAATCGCAAAGAAAATGCTCGTCGTCGCAAATTAGTTTTATTACCTCGCGCTCCATGTAATATTCCATAATTAAATGCGACCGCATCACCGGGCTCCATTTCCCATTCCTTAATATCCATACCTTCCACATCGGGATCAGGTACTTTCATATATTTATCATCATCAGGGTAGAAATTTGTCTCCGCAAGCCATCTGGTAGGTAAAACAGGCTTATCCCACAAATGACTCCCCGAGACGCATCTCAAACTTGCATCTTTGACGATATCAAGTGGTGACCAAAGACTAACATTCTGAATACCATCTATAAAGTAATATGGCCCATCTTGATGCCATGGAGTTGCTTTTGAAGTACCAGGCTCTTTAACCAAGACGTGATCATGAAAAAATTGCGCTCGATTAGATTCCATGAGGTTGGCCGCGATTTCAGCAGCAGGGGAATTCCAAATTACATCTTCAAATTCTAAGATACGGTTCCAATTGCAGTAATCATCAAAAAAACGTCCATCCTCGCCTTCTTTTAAGTTTTCTGCTGCATATGGCCCAGGAAATGACATGTTATACTCTATACCTGATCGAATTATATCAATATAATCAGCAAAAAGGCCTTTTATCAGGACAACACCATCTCTTTGGAAGCTTTGAACATGCTTATTTGTTATGAGTTTATGCATCTTTGAAATACCTATCAATTTTATATGTATTTATAACAAGATTAAAAAATATAGGAAGAGTAGTGGTGCCGTCAGACAAATAAGCTAGAGTAATTTATTATGAAAAAAATTGATATTGAATATGATTATATTATTGTTGGCGCTGGTTCGGCGGGATGTGTATTAGCAAATAGATTATCAAAAAATCCAAAAAATCGTGTCCTTTTACTTGAAGCAGGCAGGGAAGATAAATCTATAACTTTAAAAATGCCAGCAGCTTGTTTAATGAACCTAAAAAGCACTAAACATAATTGGGCATTTAAAGGCGAACCAGAACCTGAGCTTGAAGGTCGGCAACTGCAACATGACCGTGGTAAAGCTCTCGGTGGGTCATCTTCAATTAATGGAATGGTATTTATTAGAGGAAACTCACTAGACTATGAAGGCTGGAGGCAAATGGGATGTGAAGGCTGGGGATACGCCGATGTTTTACCTTATTTTAAAAAAATGGAAACCTATAGTGATGGAGGGGATGATTTTCGAGGTAAATCAGGCCCGTTAAAAGTGCATAGAAGCATACCTAAAGATCCACTTTCTCTAGCTTTTATCAAAGCAGGAAAAGAAGCTGGATATAAAGAAACCGATGATATTAGCGGGTTTTGCCAAGAAGGTTTTGGTATTTTTGACCGGACTGTATTTAAAGGAGAGCGTTGGAGTACATCACGGGGATATCTTGATCCAGTGCGTGATAGGAAAAATTTAACAATTATAACTAAAGCGCTTGTTTGCAAATTAATCATTGAAAACAAGACTGCAAAAGGTGTTTGTTTTAAAAATAATAAAGGTGAAATGAATAATATAAAGGCAAAAAAGGAAGTAATCCTAAGTGCTGGCGCAGTTGGATCCCCACATATACTCATGCTCTCAGGAATTGGACCAAAAGATCATTTAGGATCAATGGGAATTGAACTTAAAGCTGATTTGCCTGGAGTTGGTCAAAATCTTAACGATCACCCAGACTTTATGATTAAATATAAATGTTTAAAACCAGTTACAATTTGGCCAAAAACAAAAACCTTAAACAGCATAGGCGCTGGCATTCAATGGCTATTAACTAAAGAAGGTATGTGTGCATCTAACCATTTTGATGTAGTTGCGTGCGTAAGATCCGGGCCAGGCGTTGAGTATCCAGATCTACAATTATGTATTTCACCAATTGCAATGGATGATAATACTTGGGAGCCCTTGCAAGAGCATGCATTTCAAGTTCATGTAGGTTTAATGCGTGCTCACAGTCGTGGTAAAATTGAATTGCGCTCTAGCAATCCTGCTGACCCACCTCGTATTTTAGTAAATTATCTCAAAGACAAACGTGACAGAGAATTACTACGTAAAGGAATTCATTTGGTGCGCGAATTACTTGATCAACCTTCCTTTTCTGAATTAAAGGGTGAAGAAATTTTTCCTGGTGAGAATTGCAAGTCAGATTCTGACCTTGATAAAAAATTAAATTCCCATATTTCAAGTCAATGGCATTTGTCTTGCACAGCGCGGATGGGACTAAAAACAGACAAACACGCAGTCGTTGATAATTCAGGCAGAGTTCACGGTTTCACTGGTTTAAGAGTTGTAGATGCTTCCATCATGCCTTTTGTCACTAATGGCAATACAAATGCTCCTACAATAATGATTGCTGAAAAAATTAGTGATAAAATTTTAGGTGCTAAACCTTTGCCCAGAATGGAGTTGCAAACTTGGCAGAGCTCAAATTATCAAACTCATCAACGGTAAATCATTGCCTCAGCTGAAGCATCAAACAAAACGCACGGTGTTTGCTGATTAAGTAGATAAAGCATCAGGTTTCGAAAATGGGCGAAGACGTTTTAAAGCATCATCATAATACAAGTGATTTATTTTATATCTTTAGTAATTAATTTCCAATCACCATTCTGCAGAGATATATTGTGTTTCAGTAAACTCTAGCATTCCTTCATGTCCACCTTCTCTGCCAAGACCTGATTGCTTACAACCGCCAAACGGTGCTGCTGGGTCTGATACTAGCCCCCTATTAAGGCCAACCATACCATATTCTAATCTTTCACATACAGACATTCCAAGCTTCATATTTTCTGTAAATACGTAAGCAACTAATCCGTATTCAGTATCATTAGCATCTTTAATCACAGCTTCGAGGTTTTCGAAGGTTTGAATTGCTGCAACTGGCCCAAAGATTTCGTCGTGAACACAATTCGAATTTTTTGGAACATCAGATAAAACAGTTGGTGGATAATAGTACCCTTTTCCTTCTGGCACCTTACCACCAGTATGTAATATGGCACCTTTTGAAATTGCATCTTCAACAAAACCAGCTACTTTATTTCGTGTGTTTTCATTTATTAATGGCCCAACTTGAACGTCTGGGTCAAAACCATTTCCAACTTTTAGGTTTTTCATTTCTAGGGTTAATTTTTTTGTAAATTCATCTACTATATTTTTATGGACATAAATCCGATTAGCTGCAGTACACGCCTCTCCTAAATTCCTCATTTTAGCAAGCATTGTTCCTTGTACGGCAGTATCTATATTGGCATCTTCAAGAACCAACAAAGGCGCGTTGCCTCCCAATTCCATTGCCGGTTTAAGAACCTGATCAGCAGCAGAATGCAAAAGTTTGCGCCCAACTTCTGTTGAACCTGTAAAGGAAACCACTCTTACACGACTATCGCTAAGCATTGTATCAACAATAGCACTTGATTGACTTGAAGGTAGAACATTAACCAAACCTTTAGGAACACCTGCCTCTTCTAAAAGTGGCATTAAAGCTAGCATTGTAAGGGGTGTTTCAGAAGCCGGTTTGATAATAACAGGACAGCCAGCAGCTAATGCCGGTGCAATTTTCCTTGTACCCATAGCAGCTGGATAATTCCAAGGAGTTATCAGTACTGCAATGCCAGCTGGTTTATGTTGAACAACAATTCTTGCTCCTGATGCAGGTGCGTGAGTAATCATACCATCAGAACGAACAGCCTCTTCTGAAAACCAGCGGAAGAATTCCGCCGCGTAGGTTGCTTCACCAATAGCATCTGGGTAGGCTTTACCATTTTCTAGAATGATTAATTTTGCAAAATCATCAAGGCGCTCCGTCATTAAATCAAATGCCTTTCGTAAGACTATTGATCGTTCGCGAGGGGTGCGACCTGCCCAATCAGCAAAAGCATTTTGAGCTGCATTAATTGCAGCTTTAGCATCATCAACAGAAGCAGAGGCCACTGAAGTAATTACTGTTTCATCTGCTGGATTTATAACATCAAAACGTTTGTTCTCTGTTCCAGATTTCCAAACTCCATCAATATAAAGATCTGTATAGTTCATAAATAATTCCTAATTTCTAAATTAACCCTAGCAATGGGTTTGCTATTTTTTGACTGAGCTTATCAATAAATATAAGCGCATCTTCATTATCAAATTTCATATCATTAAAAACAAAACTCAACTCATATGTATTTTGCGCCCTATGAATACAAAGTTCTGGAATAGACACAAAATTAATATTTAGATTAGATACATATGTTCTAGTTAGGTTGTGAATTATTAAATCTGGGTTTTCAAACTCATCCAATGGCAATTGATTTGCTAATCTAGATGAATGCGGATTTTCATAAGCATCAGTGAAAATTCCTAATTCATTATTTATGTTAACTTTAAAATTAGTTATATCAAATACATCTAAGAATGATGAAGAAATAAATGAAAGCCATAAAGATTTTGGAGAAATATCATCACCCAATTCAATAGAAATGCGATCAGTAAAATCATCGATTGGTAATGCAGGCACTTTAGCTTGTATTTGCGATTTTACCGGGACATATGGGTGTGCACCATTTTTGTTATTTATTTTAGTGAGATGTTTCAATGCTTCAATATCAGAAACATTATATGGTTCTTCAATGCCATTTTTTTGGAGTAAAGATAAATCATAGCCAGCGTCATTTGCAAACATTTTTAATTTTGGGGATGCAAGAATTTTACCAATTGCTTTTGGTTCTTCTGAAAGGTTTAAATTATTTTGATTAACCTTTGAATTATTTTTTATACTCAAATCAGGAAGCATAGTTTCAGATTTACTTATTTCAATCTCCAGATTTGAACTAACATTTCCACCATTATTTACCGTCTGTTCATATTCATCTGTGGCGCTACCCACGCCTTTTATATCTTCTTTATTACTAGTAATTATAGCAATTACGTTTCCCACCGGAACATCATCGCCAGGTTTAGCAAGAAATTCAGAAATAAAACCATTGGCACCAGCAGGTACCTCCATTGTAGTTTTATCAGTTTCCACTTCCATTAAAATATCAGCCTCATTTACAGCATCACCAATGCTCATCAACCAAGATACTAATCTTCCTGTATCTTGCGCCATTCCAAGTGCTGGCATAATTACGTCAATAGCCATATTTAAGTTCCTTTCTAACTAGAGCAGATGCCCTAGCAGCGACACTTTCAGGTGTTGGTACTGTTAAATCTTCTAAAGCAGGTGAAAATGGTACTGGGACATCCATTGCACCCATTCTTTGCACTGGCGCGTCTAAGTGATAAAATGCACCTTCAGAGATACGGCTAGCTATTTCCGCAGTAACGCCATAACTTTGATGCCCTTCATCAATTACAATAGCTCGACTAGTTTTTCGAACAGATGAAAGAATTGTTTCTTCATCTAAAGGCACAATAGTTCTAGGATCAATTACTTCAGCGGATATACCCTCTTTAAATAAAATATCAGCTGCTTTTTCAGCAACTTGCACCATGGAAGATGTACCAACTAGGGTAATATCCACTCCCTCTCGTACAATATTGGCTTGGCCAAACGGTATTAGATACTCTTCTTCAGGAACTTCTGATTTATCTTGGTACATCAATTTATCTTCAAAAATTACTACAGGATTATTGTCGCGTATTGCAGATTTCAGAAGACCTTTTGCCTCATAGGCTGATGAAGGAAGCGCAACTTTAATACCCGGAATGTGGGCAACTAACGCATGTAGTGACTGACTGTGCTGCGCAGCAGATCTACGTGTTGCGCCTAAATTTGTTCGAAGAACCATCGGTACATTTAGTTTACCTCCTGACATATAGTGAGTTTTTGCTGCCTGATTACACAATTGGTCCATAACCAAAAAAAGAAAATCTCCAAACATCAAATCAACAATTGGCCTTGAACCAGTCATTGCAGCTCCAACTGCAATACCAGTAAAACCAGGTTCAGATATTGGAGTATCGATTATTCGATTAGTGCCAAACTCTTCCACAAGACCAGAAAGTATTTTAAACGGTGTGCCTGCTTCTGCAACATCCTCTCCAAGAAGGAAAATTGTTTCATCAAGGCGCATTTCTTCAGCTATTGCTTCGTTAACTGCTTGAGATAATGTAATTGATCGCATTTTTATTCCTTAAACAAATACATGCATATCAACTTCTTGCGAAGATGGATAAGAAGCATTTAAAGCATACGCAACAGCATCTGCCGCATCTTGATTAACTTGGTTACGCAAAGTCTCTAGTTCAGCTGTGGAAGAAATATTTTCTTTGACGAGCCATTCACCAAAGTTTGTGATAGGATCTCGTTCTTCTTTCCAATACTTTTCTTCATCTTTCGAACGATAATATTCTCGATTAATATCTCCGATGTGATGACCATGATAACGGTAAGTATTTAATTGCATGAAAAATGGGCCCTCTCCATTACGTGCGCGTGCAACTAATTTTTGGGATAGGTCATTTACTGCTAGGACATCTTGACCATCAAGTTCAAAAGCTTCAATTCCAAAAGCTTTTGCTCTACCGGTGAGTTCACCAGCAGCCATTTCTTCTACTTTAGTATATTCACCGTATAAATTATTTTCACAGGCATAAATTACTGGAAGTGACCATAATGCAGCCATGTTCATTACTTCATAAAGTAAACCTTGACCAAGGGCCCCATCACCAAAAAAACATACAGTCACGTCATCTCTATTTAGGTTTTTGGCAGATAATGCAGCACCAGTCGCGATTCCAGCCGAACCACCAACTATTGCATTTGCCCCTAGGTTTCCATTTTCTTGGTCAGCGATATGCATTGAACCACCTTTACCACGACAATACCCCTCTTCTTTGCCCAGCAATTCACAAAACATTTGCTTAAACTCAGCGCCTTTTGCAACACAATGTCCGTGCCCTCGATGCGTCGATGTAATATGATCTGTTGTTTTTAAAGCTTCACATATACCAACAGCCACGGCTTCTTGACCAGAATACATATGTGTTAACCCTGGCATTTTTGCTGATAAATAAAGTTTATTAGCTTGATCTTCAAATGCTCGAATACGCACCATTTGAGTATACATCCGTATGTAGCTTTCACTGTTTGATATATTTTTCTTTTTCATAAAAATCTCACAAAAAGCGCTTAATCCATGAGTGGATTAAGCAATTATAATTAATAACGATTTGCTATTGGCAACTCTTCAGCTGGGAACAAACTTATAACTTTGCAGCCTGTATCTGTTACAACGACTTCTTCTTCAATACGAGCTGCAGAATAACCATCTGAAGCTGGGCAGTATGTTTCCAAAGCAAAAACCATTCCTGTTTTAATTTCCATTGGATTTTCCATACTAACAGCACGACTAATAATTGGACGTTCGTGCAAAGCCAAACCAAGGCCATGACCAAACTGGAGGCCAAATGCTTCCAATTCACTGTTAAATCCGAGCTCTTGTGCAGTAGGCCAAACAGCTGCAACCTTATCAGTCGTCACACCCGGCTTAATCATTGAAATAGATGCATCTAACCAATCTCTGGCTTTAATGTAGGCATCATTTTGTCCTGAAGTAGCTCTGCCAACATTAAAAGTTCTATAATAGCATGTGCGATAGCCCTGATAGCTCTGTAAAATATCAAAAAATGCTTGATCACCAGGGCGAATTAGTCGGTCTGTAAAATTATGGGGATGAGGATTACAACGTTCACCTGATACTGCATTTATAGCTTCAACATCATCAGAACCCATTTCGTATAACATTTTATTAGCCATAGCTACGATATCATTTTCACGCACTCCTGGCTTCAGCTCTTCCCAAATCATATGGTAAACACCGTCAACCATTGATGCTGCTTGATTTAATAATTGAATTTCATCGATGTTTTTAATTTCGCGTGCACTTAACATAATCTGTTGCCCATCAACTACATTTACGCCAGCATCTTTAAGCGCAAAAAACATTGCAGTTTCAGCATAATCAACACCTACAGGCATATCAGCAACGCCAGCTTTTTGTAATAATCGATAAATATCTTCTGCGTATTTTTTCATCAAACCAAATGAAGGTGGAATTGTCCCACGCATACCCACTACACCAGCTAACATTCGATCTGGATCTAACCAATCACAATACTCTTTATGATGAACTGCAGCTGAGCCAAAGTCCCAAACGTATGGTTCTTCGTCCCCTGCTAACAAACAGAAACGGCACATCTTATCCCTTTCCCATTCACCTATTTTAGTTCCAGAAACATAACGAATATTATTAACATCAAACATTAATAATGCACCACAGTCTGATTTTTTTAATGCATCTTTTGATCGAGATAGTCTATATCGGCGTAGGCGGTCATGATCTACCCGCTTTTCAAAATCTACTGCCATGTGCCCTAAAGAAGGGATATGTTTATCCCACCTCCAATTAGGGTCAATATCACCTGGTTGAAGTATGCGTGGATTTAAAGCGTTTGTCATAACCATAGAGGCCTCCAATTTGGCCTCTATTGAGGCTAGTAATGACCGTTCATCCGCATAATAGCATCTGCCCGGTTCTGTGAATTATTTAATGCCTCATCGATGGATTTCACACCTATAAGCATGTCGTGCATTTCTTCACCAGCAATGGCGATTATATTTGAGATTTCTGGCACAGGAGGCCTAGGCCACATTTGCAATACTCCAAAACGAGCCATCTCATCTACCTTTGAAATCAAAGGTGATATCTGGCGGACTTTTGGATCCATGCTGACGCTAAAACGTGGACTAACCAATGAACCATTCTCAATATATAGCTTTATAGTTTGCGGAGAAGTAAGCGACATCAAAGCTGTCCAAATTGGACTTATTCTCTCCTCTGAAACATTTGAGGGAATTGCTAATGCATACCCACCTACTGGGGCAATTTGTTTTGAACCCTTTCCACATGGGTGCGGTAGAAATTCACTTACTCCATATGCAGGTGACTTAGCATTCAACTCAAAAAGTGGTGCCAATAATGTTGCGCAATAAGCCATGCCAACTTCTCCATCTGCATATGCTCGCGCACGCTCATACCAAGACATGCTTAAAATACTACTAGGCGAATAATTTAATAGTTCTAGAAGGTATTCTGCAGATTGGCGCGCAGCATTAGTATTAAACATTGGCCTAAAATTTTCTCCTATTACATTCTCACCATCAAATCCATTTTCTATTGCTCTTAAATTTATAGCAGGTTGACCAAATGCGCCCATAGTGAATAAAAAAGTATGCCCTAGCGGCGTTCCTCTCGCAGCATTCCAAGCTATTCCAGAAACATTTCGTGAGCGGCTATGAAGTGTTTGAGCAGCAATTAAGGTATCATCTATTGTGTGTGGCGCCTTTAAGCCCTTACTCTCAAATAGGTCACGTCTGTATACCAATAAATCAGGTGTTGTTTGAACCGGAACACCATATTGATTACCTTTATATCTAGCGCTAGCAAGCGCTTCTGAATGAAAATCAGATGTATCAAACCCAGTATTAGAAATAAGATTATCCAATGGAAGAAAGCGTCCCTTTTCAGCCATTTCGCCAAACCAAGGTAGATCACATGCTATTATGTCATAATTTGAATGCTTTGCCGTCGAATTTTTTATTATTTCTTCTCTTAGCCTATCAATAGACAATGCTCGGCTTTGAATAGGAACTCCCAAGATAGACTCAAATTGTTTCTTTAAGACATGCATTGCCATAAAAGTAGGATCCGCATGAACTAATATTCTTAGTTGTTTATTAAGAGAAAGCTTTGACGATAAAACACTTGGTGGGCTAAGAATACTACCACTATTGTATGATGACCCATAAAAATAATCAGACGATTTTTGACCTAACTTTGAAGATAATCCAATCGTACTATCCAATAATGAGTGAACCCTACGTGCATACTCCTGCCATTCAAGAATGAGTTTTTCAGATGGATGTAGTGAAAAGCTTTTCCCAGTATCTGTACGACTACGTCTAACAAGAAGCCCTCTATCTTCGATAGAAGATATAGCACGAATTGAAGTTCCGTAAGATAATCCAGAACTTTGGGCAAGTGAAGAACTTGTGGTTAATTTACCATTCAGGTGGTTTCGTAAAAGCGCAACAAAAAGTTTAGTTTCATCATATCCAGTCTTTATAGAAAGTGCCCGTCTGACTTCATCGTCTTGCTGTTCAATAAAATCTAAAAACCTAGACATTTCTTCATTTGATACACCGAAGGAACTACGTCTATCAGAGGTTTCAAAAGGCCCTTCCGGTCTGCGCTTTATATTTCTCGAGGTAATTATAATTTTTCTCCTGGATTTTCAAAACTATACGCATTTGTAAGATTTATAATCCAGAAAAAAATGTCCAATTTGGATATTTTACCCTATCCTGGGCGTTCTTTCAAAAATTGCTTTCTCTTAGTTAATTGCTTTGCAAGATTATCTGCATCAGCTAAAATCTGTTTTCTTCTTTGATTTTCATCAAAAACACGAGAGCCTGTCTGAAACATAATTACGACTATTAAAAGTATTCCAAGATATAACTGGACCATAAATGCTGGAGTAACATTAAATACTAGGCCCGTATTTAGAAAATTCACAGTTAATGTTCCAATTGCTGCGCCAATGACACCACCTTTGCCACCCATTATACTTACACCACCAATGAAAGCAGCAACGGTTCCAGCTAATAAAACATATTGGAGGCCTAAAGCCTGAGCAGTACCCGACCTTAAGCCAATAATACCCCCACCTAGTCCAGCGCAAAGTCCTGAAATTGCAAACACAATAATCATAGGTCGCTTCAAACTTATACCAGCAGCAATAGCTTCTTTACGCGCACCACCAATTGCATAGATTTCACGCCCAAAACGTGTGTAGCCCATGAATAAGCCTACAATTATAAACATCAGAATGACTAATAAACTTGCAGGTGAAAAATACCATAACATTTTAGTTGAAATGAAATCAGGAACACGAAAATCAGTTAACATAACTGTTTTCTCTTCAGCAGCAAATAATGCAACTCCACGCAATAACATTAATGTACCAACTGTTAAAACAATTGCTCTTACTCGTAAATATGCAATAAAATAACCTTGTATAGCACCAATAGAGGTCGAAACTAGTAAAGCAATTAACAGAGCTGATGGCGCACCTAAACTATCAGTAAACCTCACAGTAATAACCGCTGCTAACGCAGCATTAGAGCCAATAGAAAGATCAATTTCACCTGCAATTATGCACAAAGTTAGGGCTAATCCTACCAAACCCAATACAGCGAACCTTTCCATAATTGCAAAGCCGGTTCGATGCGTTGGGAATAATTCATTAGTTAGCCCAAAGTAAGCATACACACAAATAGACAATAAAATAGCAAATGATAAATCAGGGTTATCCGATATCCAATTCTTAACTTTATTAAACATTTTCTTTTCCTATTCTACTGATCTACTGCCACGTTGCACCAATGCAAAAACCATAATACTAAATACTATCATAAGCCCTACAGCGAGCACCCGGGGCCCACTATTATATCCATGTAAAACCATCATGTTATCAACTGTTGAAATAAACACTGCACCAATGCTTGACCTAAGACTTGATCCATAGCCTCCCATAATTGAGTTTCCACCAACCATTACAGTGGCAATAACCATAATAGTCATATCACCTGACGAACCAAACGATGATGAAAAGTAATTTACATGAGCACTTGAAACCTGAGCTGAGAATGCGATTGCAACAAAAGCTGAACAAACTGATGCAATTATGCATACTTTTATTGCCATTGATAAATTTTCATGACCCGTTGCTCTTCCCGCCGCTCGATTGGAACCAACAAGGTAAACCTGCCGTCCAAAGCTTGTTCTACGAAGCACAAATTCAGCAAAAATAGCAATAATTATGAATGCGATAGTGATATTTGGAAGCCCTAAAAAAGAACCGGACCCTAGCCATTCTGCACCATGAGGCCGCCTAAAAGATACTACCAAATTGTCACTCCACCAGCTACTAATACCAAAAAATAGGCCCGCAGCACCAAGCGTAACAACAATTGGATTTCCGCCAAGTCCAATAAGCAGTCCTTGGATTGCGCCTGCCGCCATTGCTATGACCATTGTGAACAGAAATGACAATTCAAAGCCATAACCAGCAGACATACTTGTCGCAAATGCAATAATAGATAGTGCTGCTGTCTCCTTCATCGACAAAAGGAAAAAGTTTCCAGACAAAGTAACGAATGTTAATCCAATTGCCATAATACCTACAATTGCAGCATCTCTTAGGATTGTTTTTATGTTTAGAACTGTTAAAAAATTTGGTGCAGTAGCAGCACCAATAACAAAAATAGCAATAAATACTGCAACCATTATCAACACTAAAGGTGAATAATCCCTTGCTAATCGATGTATAAAATTTTGCTTTACTACAGATGAACTATTACTCATAAATCTTCATCCCCCTGTAAACCCTTTTCATTAAAGGGGTTTGTAATTTCTTCTAGAATGGTTGCCGCTGACATATCTTCAAGCCCAATTTCACCTATTTGAATTCCTCGGTAAATGGTAATTACCCTATCAGGCAAATTAGTAATTTCTTGAATGTCTGTTGACGCAACAACTATAGCTGCACCATCATCAGCAAGTTCTCTCAACTTCTGATAAATTTCAGCTCGAGCTCCAACATCTACACCCCTAGTAGGCTCATTAACAAGAATAACATCAGGATGAATTGCAAGCCACTTTGCAAGAGCAACTTTTTGTTGGTTTCCACCGCTTAAAACTCCTGCTTCTTGTGGAATTCGGGAGGGATCAATTGTAAACTTAATTGCGTTTTCAGTTACCATCTCATTTTCTGATTTTGGCAATCTGATGCCATTTTTTGATATACTTTTCAGTGCTGCTGATGAAAGATTTTCAGAAATTGGTCTTCCAAGAAATAATCCATCATGCTTTCTGTCATCTGAGCAATATGCAATTCCAGAATCAATCGCTTCTTTTGGACTTTTAGGTAAGAAGGTTTTCCCTTTATATATTAATTCTCCACCCCTTGTTCTTGTAGATCCAGCAATCGCTGCAAGGATATCACCAGTTCCACTACCTAATTGACCTGCCAGTCCAAGGATTTCACCTGCATAAATATTAAAATTTACACCCTCAAGCAATCGATCTGGCCACAAATTTTTAACCTCCATTATCGGTTTGGAAATCTCTTTTTTAAAGCGTTTTGGGTACATGTTCTTTAATTCACGTCCCAACATTAATTCGACCAGACTATTTACATCAAGTTCTGAAGCCTGTCGTGGCTCTTGGCTTTCACCATCACGCAATACAATTATTCGATCTGAAATTTTAAAGATTTCGTCCAACCGGTGACTGACATAAATTATAGATTTTCCACGTTCAGACAATCGATTAACCATATTAAGAATCCTTATGGAGTCCGTTTCTCCCAATGCAGCAGTTGGCTCGTCTAGAATTAAAATCTGTGGATCATGAGCAAGCAAGCGTGCCACCTCAATTAAATGCTGCTCCCCAATAGATAATCTATCAGTAGAGGTGAGTGGATCAACATGCCCCAACCCAACTTCCTCTAAATAAGGTTTTGCGTTTTTAGCAAGAGTTTTTTTAGTAGCAAATGTTGGAACACTATCACCAGCTAAAAATATATTCTCTGCTACACACATTGTTTTAATTAAACTTAATTCTTGTTGAGCCACGGCAATACCAGAACGCTCTGCCTGTATAGGGCTTGAAAAATGTAATTGCTCACCGTTGAGTAAGTATTCACCTTCAAAACCACTATCAAAACCACTGATAATCTTAACCATAGTCGATTTTCCTGCCCCATTTTCGCCCACAAGCCCCATGACTTCACCAGGCATAATCTCAAAATTAGCACCCCTTAACGCTTTAATAGCGCCATAATTTCTTTTGATGTTTGAGAGTTTAAGAATTGGTTGCATATTGTTTCCCTAGAGACACTTAAAAAAGCAACCAAGGGCTCATTTAGAGCCCTTGGAAATGATTATAATATCAATTGTACGTAAAAAATTTCTTATTACCAAGCACCTGAGCAAAGTTGCTCGATTGAATAAAGCTTTCCATCGAAACCACGTAAGGCTGTTGTTTCAATAGTTTCTTTAGTTACAGATGGGTTTGGAGTGAAATTAATATAGTTTGCTAATTTGCCAGTATTTAAATACTCTTCAACAAGTTTAATTGCCAACTGCCCCTCATGTAACGGTGATTGTAAAGTTGTACCAAACTGTTTGCCTTCTTCGATTAATTGCTTGTCACCGTTACATACAGTTCCAACTGCAATTACATCTTGGCCCATTACCATGCCAGCTTCTTCCAAAGCTTTTATGCCACCAGTCAAAATTGCATCATCCATTCCATATACGAAATCAATACTTTGACCTTGAAGAGCTGCTATCATTTTTGCTGCACCCTTATAACCATTAGCTTGTCCAAAACCTTCATCAACATCACCAATAATTTTCAAATCAGAACCAGCAATTGCCTCTTTAAAAGCATTTATTGATAAGCCATATCCGCCATAACTATGTGGATACGATAAAGCTAAAACATTAAATCCTGTACCACCTGCAGCTTTTTTTGCAGCAGCAGCTTCTCTCATCATATAACCAGCATTTCTTGCACGAAGGCGGTCATCTGGCCCTGCATACCCAAAAATGTATTGTTTATCCTGATCGTTTGGTAATTGATTGATTTTTAATACTGGCACACCAGTTTTAGCTAAAGCTCTCAGAGAGCCCAAACCAGCTACTGCATCTGATGGCCACCAGATAAATACATCTGGCAACTGACCTGCGGCTAAAACTTGCTGTACCTGCTGATCTTGCTCTGCTTGATTGAACTGGTTTTCAAATACTTTAATGTCAAAACCTTTTAATTCTGCAGTTGCTTTTATACCTTTAATAAACTTACCGATATAAGCTTCACCAGCAGGGCCATTAAAAGAAACTATTGAACCCTCTGCCCATGCAGATGATACACTAGCACTTAGCGCAATCGCTCCTACGATTAGTGAACGAAATGTTTTTCCTATACTATTCATTTTATCCTCCCTTAAATGAGCCAGAGTGGCCCACATTGTGCGATGATGATTACAAAAGAGTTTACCTTATATGACAAAAGTTTTGTCCATTCTGGATTAATTAAGGCCAAATTGGATAATTTGTTCGTTCCAATTGAGAGCACAAGATTACATCCTGATTTCTAATTAATAGTAATTGGAGAAAATCATGGATAGAGATCGATTAAAAGGAAAAAATGTTTTCATAACTGGTGGAGCTCAAGGAATGGGTTCTGCAATTGGTGAAAATTATGCAGCGCAAGGGGCTAATGTATGTTTAGGCGACCTAAACTTAGCAGGTGCAGAAGATGTAGCAAATCGCATAAATTCTGCAGGCAATGGAAAAGCAATAGCAGTTAAACTTGATGTGACAAGCCGATCAGATAATGCTGCAGCGATTAATGCAACAGTAAAAGCTTTTGGCTCTATTAACGTCTGCTTACTTAATGCTGGTATAAATAAACCAAAATTTTTCATGGATATAGATGAAGAGAACTGGGACAGCATAATGAATGTAAATGCAAAGGGACAATTGTTTGGCATGCAAGAGAGTGCAAGACAAATGATGAAACAAGGTACAGAAAATGGTCCATATAAAATTATTAATGTTGGCTCAATAGTCTCTCGAACAACATTTGACGATGTTATTCCATATTGCTGCTCAAAACATGCAACTTTGGCCTTAATTACCGGAGGAGCCAAAGCATTAGTAGAGCATAATATCACTGTGAATGGATATGGCCCTGGTGTAGTTAGAACAGAACTTTGGGAACAATTAGATAAAGACTTAGTTGAAATTGGTAAGTTCGAGAAAGAAGGCCAATCAATGGACTCGTTGGCAGAAAATATGATCCTTATGAAGAGATATTCATATCCAGAAGATGTAGTGGGTACAGCAAGCTTTTTAGCAAGTTCTGATAGTGATTACATGACCGGGCAACTGATAATGATTGATGGTGGAATGGTAATGCAATAAGAATGGCTCATTAAGGTGTCGTAAGACATTCGAGCTAAGGCCTCAGCGCAAGCATCACACAAAACGCACGTCTGTATCGTGCTGAAACAACGCGGTTATTCACGCAATTATGGGCTAGTTTGCAATCTGGGGAAGCAGATGGCGGTGCCTTCAGACAAAAGAGACTAGATATCAGTTTGCTGAATATTATTTCGGGTAGAAAAGAAGCGGCTATCTGAAGGCGAACCAAGTATTAATAAATTAAGACTTCCA
>Ga0233426_10000615_pt1 | contig 37329 bp, 35 predicted proteins | sample SI_118_April2016_6_FD_179875 | JGI IMG/M metagenome (GOLD analysis project Ga0233426, IMG submission 179875) | Seawater microbial communities from Saanich Inlet, British Columbia, Canada - SI_118_April2016_10_MG | ecosystem: Environmental > Aquatic > Marine > Inlet | place: Canada: British... | reverse complement strand
ATCTAGCATGACTTTTAAACCGCTGCGAAATTCACTGGTAGAATAGTTACCCATTATTTCCTCAAATTTATATAGTGTTGAAAAGCGTAATGATACATCGAACCGCCGCCGCATGGCAGGGCATTACTCAGAAAGAGCAAAAATTAATCGCCAGCGACAGCGAATATACTAAAAACAGCTGGCAACGGCAGTTGCAACAGGCGATTACCGACCCCGCTGAATTACTCAACACCTTAGAACTAAACACTCGCTATCTACCCGCAGCCATCGCTGCAGCAGAATTATTTCCTCTAAAAGTCCCAATGTCATTTGTCGAGAGGATGAAAAAAGGCGATATTGACGACCCTTTACTCATGCAAGTACTGCCTATTGATGCTGAATGCCATATCACTGATGGTTACTCAAGCGACCCTGTAGAAGAGCAAGCAGGTCAACATCGCGGCATTATTCACAAGTATCATGGACGAGCATTATTGATGGTGAACGGCCATTGTGCGGTCAACTGTCGTTACTGCTTCCGTCGACATTTTCCTTATGATGAACATAAGCTCAGCCGTGAGGAATGGCAAAACGCTCTTGAACATATCAAAGCTGATACCTCTATCAGTGAAATCATTTATTCTGGCGGTGATCCTTTAGCCTCTGGGGACAAACAGCTTAGCTGGCTCACGCAAGCAATAGCGACGATTCCTCACGTAAAACGTTTGCGTATTCATAGTCGCTTACCGGTTGTGATTCCAGATCGTATTACAGCGGAATCCATCGAATGGATGAGCCAAACTCGGCTCGCTACCGTCATGGTTTTACATATCAATCATGCCCAAGAACTGAAAAGTGGCATATTGAGAACAGCAATTAGCCAGATGAAAAACGCGGGGATAACAGTTCTTAATCAGTCCGTGTTATTAAAAGGTGTCAACGATACGCTAAACATCCAAGTGGAATTAAGCGAGATGCTGTTTGACGCGGGCGTGCTACCTTATTATTTGCATGTCTTAGATAAAGTGCAAGGTAGCGCCCACTTTGACACCATGGATAACAACGCAAAAGCACTACACCAAGCGATGACAGCACGACTACCCGGGTACTTAGTGCCTAAGTTGGTTCGCGAAGTGGCTCATGAACCCTCAAAAATAACGGTATAAATGGCTATATAAGCTGCTATCAAATAATTTTGATGGAATTATGAGACCTAGCTCATGACAAGGGACCGTAATAACGAGTATTATATTCTTTAATAACCTATAAAAATATTGAACATACATTATGAATTCAGCCGTTTCGTCTTTTCGCCTTATTATTATTAATGACTCGCCACAGGAAGCACAACGCCTTAGTAGTATGCTGCACAATGCAGGTAAACCGTGCCGCGCCCAACACATTAATGTCGAGACCAATCTCACCAAAGCGCTAGAAGATCAAAATTGGGATCTGCTCATTACTTATGATGATGCCTCGTCACTGTCCCCAGCGGTTGTTATTCGTCACATCAGAAAATTTGAACGAGATATCCCAGTCATATTATTGACTCACGAAACAGGCAATAAATCAGTCGTCGACGGGATGAAATTAGGTGCCTGCGATGTAGCTCAGGTGGATGACGACCAACACTTATTATTGATCGTTAACCGTGAATTAGACAATCGTATGCAACGAAAAATAACACGGATCACCGAACGCAAGCTAAAAGAAGTGGAACGAAAAAATCAACGCCTGCTAGATAGCTCACGAGACGGCATTGCTTTTGTACAAGACGGCATGTATCTCTACGCCAATGATTCGTTTGCAGAAATGCTAGGGCACAATACTCGTGATGACATTGAATTTATGCCCGTAATGGATACGATCAAAGAAGCTGAACACCCTCATGTAAAAAAAGTGCTTAAAAACTTCACCCTACAAACTGCCAGCGAAGAAACTGCACTAACGTTTACCGCTTTATTACCTGACGGGCAAGAAAAAGAAATTACAGCAGACTTAATTTTAGGGGAATATGAAGAAGAACCCTGCACACAATTAATTTGTCATGCACAAACGGAAAACCATGTTTTGATGGAAGCGGAATTACAAAACATCAAATACACAGATCCATTAACAAAACTGTATAACCGCAACGCATTAATAGAAGAGATTGAAAAGACAGTCGACATTGTCACAAAAGAAGAAATTCAAAAGTCATTTATTTATATTGATGTTGACCGTTTTTCTAAAAAGGTTAAAAACACATTCAGCATTACTGATGCAGACAAGCTACTGAAAAGTATCTCTAGAGCGATTGCCAAACATTACGACGATGAAAATTTTATTGCGCGCATATCAGATCATTCATTCGCCATTATTTCGGATGAGCATGACACCGAGAAACTAATCGCTCATGCCGAAGTTTTATGCAAAAAAGTATCTTCACATGTTTTCGAAGTCAGTAATAAAACCATACAATTTACTTTCAGTATCGGCATATGTCTCATTAACGAGGCCGCCAAGAGCTCACAAAAACTCATCCACCATGCATTACAATGTGTCGAATCGCAGAGAAAAGAAAAAGATGGAAATGGCGTAAACCTTTACCAAAAGAAAACAGAAAACGGCGAAGTGCTCGCTAGCAGCTTCAAAAACGCATTAAAAAATAATGATTTTAAAATTTTGTTTCAACCGATTATTAGTTTGCGCGGTGAAGAAACAGAGCGCTATGAAATATTTTTACGGATGAATGTTGACGGTGAAGAAATCTCCCCATCAAGCTTTTTATCAACGGCAGAAGACTTAGGTTTAAGCAAAAAAATTGACCGATGGGTCATTTTAGAATCCATTAAAAACTTACAACGCACCACACAAAAAACACAGCACTTTATCAATTTAACCGCGGCTAGCATACAAGATGAAACTCTCATCCCTTGGCTAAAAGTCGCTCTTGATGCTGCCAACATAGAGGCCTCTTCTCTAGTATTACAGGCGAAAGAAGCAGACATCATCCAGCAATTAACGACAGTTAAACACTTTATTGAAATCGCCGACAAAATAGGCATCGCCTTTTGCATCACCAACTTCGGAAGTGCCGCAATAGATCCTCTGGGAACCTTGGAGCATATTGATAGCGTACATATCAAAATTGATGGTGCACTAGCGCTAGAGCTTCAAGAGAATCCCGACGACAGTAAGGACCTAGAAGAATTAGTTCAAAAGCTACACGAAAAAGGCAAAATAACTACTATTCCCCACATCGAAAAAGCCAGTATCCTATCTAAACTTTGGCAGTTAGGTGTGCACCACATCCAAGGAAATTACTTACAAGCCCCTAGCAGCGAAATGGATTATGAATTCTCCAGCGAAGATTAAAACAGGCTGCGATACAAAATAACGATCTACAAAAAAGGCAGTAGAAACACCTTCTACTGCCTTTCATTCCATACAAACTGACAAACTAGAGATCAACAATATCCGACATTGTAAAACCCATCAAATATAAAATGCTATCTAAGCCTAAATAGCTTACATTAAATTCAGCCGCCGCTTTGACACGTGGTTTTGCACGAAAAGCAACGCCCATCCCAGCAAGACTCAACATCGGCAAGTCATTAGCACCATCTCCTACAGCAACCACCTGAGATAAAACCAAACCTTCTTTTTCAGCCAATTCCTGCAGTAACTCAGCCTTACGATCACCATTTACAATCGAGCCTTTAACTTTACCCGTTACTTTGCCGTCAACAATATCTAAGTGATTAGCATAGACATAATCGATACCTAATTTTTTCTGTAAAAATCGGCCAAAGTAATCAAAACCGCCTGATAATATCGCCGTTTTATAACCTCGCTGATTCAGATTTAACAAGAGCTTTTCAACGCCATCATTTAACTTCAATCGCTGAGCTACGGAAGCTAGCACTGCTTCATCCAAACCCTCTAACAACGCCATGCGTTGACGAAAGCTTTCATCAAAAGCGATATCTCCACGCATGGCTGATTCGGTAATTTGAGATACCTGATCACCCACACCGGCTTCTTTAGCTAGCTCGTCAATAACTTCGGCATCTATCAATGTGGAATCCATATCAAAACACACCAAACGTCGATGACGACTATCGTAAGTATTACTTTGTATGAAAATATCGACTTTCAAACTATCCGACAAGGCTAACAACGCTTCTCGGACAGAGGAAATATTCTCTGGCGTTGATGACGATAACAATTCCACTACACTCACCGAATCACTATTTACATTTTCCTTTTCGTCGTTCGCCGACTCGACGCAGCCAGATAACCATTGCACTGTTTCGAACCTCAGGCCATGAGACTCCGCAGCCGCCACAACCTCTCCTATATCCTTCACGGTCAGCGTGTGGGCTAATAATAGCACTCGGCTTTCAGCAACGGCCGAACGAGTCACATCACTAGGTAATACGCTATCGATATGTACGATACAAGACTGTTGCTCAGCATAGGACTTTATTGCTGCTGTCAGCCCACTAAAAAAGCGATGATAATCATTACCTGATGCACCCTCTGCCACATTAATTTCAAGCAGCAAGTGAAGCGTTATACGTGTAGATGTGCGCGTTTGTTGAACATCATTCAAACGTGCAGAATACTGATTTGCCATCTCCCCCATTGCGCTCAATAAGTTAAGATTATTCGCCCCGGACAATGTTACTAACATCATACTATTCACTGATTGTTAACCTCATAAAATTAAATGGGATATTAGAATATAAATACAGCCTCTGAAAAACCTGAATCGAAGGCTCCTTAAAAAATTTAATATACAACTCGCATCGTGAATCAAAGACAATATCGCCTACAGTATTGCCCTGTTTATTCAACTCACTATTTCAACCAACTATTTCAACCGGCTATTTATTGCTTAGGCCGAAGCCTAGTAGACTTTTGGTGAGTGTACGATTGCGGCGTAAATCTATCATTTTTTCAACGGCAGCTATCGTAATGTATCGTCACGTTCTCTATTATAGCTAGTCTTATTCAGTTAACATAGCTACCGCCGGGGCATGCTAATAAATCATGTATTACGCTTTATTTATTGAGCACTTATTTAGCGCTTTCTTGATTTCAAGTAATCATATTCATAAGCTCAACAACAAACAACGATCTTATACAACGGCTTCATACCATTTTCATTATCACAGGCGTTCACTTTAGCATGTCATTATTTAGAGCTTTAGCTAATAACAAACTCACTACATTTTTTAGCGCAACGCATCGACCTTACCGCATTGTGATTCTTATCGCGACCGCCGCACTCATTGCATGGAGTGCCAACCATGCGGTACAGTCATTAAAGCATGAACAAACGCTGGGCTATATTATTAATCAATATGGCGAAAACATGACTGCACTGGCGACCGAACAACTCGCTAACAGTGTACAAAACAGCGATGCCATTAGCTCTCAAGCTATCGCACACAGAATTGCTCTCAAAGCAGGGATCGCATCCGTTCTCGTATATGACAACGCCAATCAAATTTTGGCTCAATCCATTCATTCCGCAAAGCATGAAAATCCGGTTTCGGATATAGAATATACGGCACCTATCCTATCCAGTGAAAACATTATCGGATCGGTAACCATTGTTATCAACGCTTCATCCCTTATAAAAAATGAAAGATCTCACATTGAAGCTTTTGTCATATCAGGCTTATTACTCTGCATACTGTTTTGCTTTATTAAAGATTATATTCAGTCAAAAAATAACCTCGGAAGAACACCAAAAAATCATACGTCTAAAAACATGCCTACAGAACCGAATCACATATTAAACGAAGAGCACTCTGCACCAACACCTAAACGGCACAACAATATTATCTATCTCACTATCACGATACACAATATAGACACACTATACCGCCAACTCAACGGTGAACTACGACAGCAGCAAATGCAGTTATTAGAAAAAAACATACAACATGCCATAAGCTTATACCACGGCAAAAAGTTAATTATAGATAACAATAAAATTCTTTTGGTTTTCAATGAATACGGGCAAGAAAATGTGGTGAATGCGATCCATAGCGCGCAATTACTGATTGCTTTACACCAAAAATGCAGTAAATCCATGATCACCATGAGCGGCTTAATTCAAGAAAGTAACTCAGGGGAAATAGTCAACAAAACCCTAGGTAATGTACGTTCATTACTAAAGGATCAATCACCATACAGTACTCATATTGAAACTGCGATGCTTGAAAAACACCAATTAAGTCAACGTTTGCTTTACAAAGAAAATAAAACGGAGAAGTTTTCAACTGAAATTACTGGCCTAAAGGAGCATTATCAACAACTCTTGGACAATCAACTCACTCAATTACTGCAAGAAAGCACTTAAGAAAGCACTTAGCGTTCTATATTCATTCACTGGTTTGCGATAAAGAAATTTATTGCTCTAAGATAAGCACGCCATTTTCAGTGCGCATGTCAACGCCGCTCAAAAAGCTATTACCTAATAAAATAATGGGCAAAGCATCACTTAGCGAGACGGTTGCGCCTACGTTATATTGTGTTATTTCACCTATAGACACTTTTTTCAACGTCACCTGACGCCCTTCCGTTACACCGTTAGCAGTAGACATCCTTATACGCCGGCCATTTTCATAATTAATACCTAGGTCTTTTGCTATCGATGCTCCCATGGCAATCGTTGTGGCACCCGTGTCAACAATGACATCAACTGTACGACCATTAATTTGCGCCGCAGCCCAATAATGACCACCCTTTTGACTAGAAAGACGAACAATTTTTTTAGTGGGTTTTTTATAATTTAACGCGACTTGTTTTGATAGGCTAATGCGCTGCTTCTGATTATTTGCATTAATAATAGCTTCTTGACCTTCGATCGCCAGCAGGGTCACCCCTTCTTTTTGTTTTCCTATCTTCAATACATGATCGTTACCGTCAATGGTAACTAGAGCAGATTTTTTTCCGAACAAGCCTTTAAGAACGATAGTATCGGCGGCAGATACGCTTTGTATTGTAAGCAATACAAGCAACGTAAATGGCAAAAAAAACAATGCGATGTTTTCTGTTCTTTTTTTTAACATAGATAATCCTTTATTAATTTTCTCACTAAATATAGGCTGTGAAAAATTGGCTTTATAACCACACCATTACGCCCCACAAACATAGGCCAGCAACAGCACCCGCCACAATATCGTCCAGCATAATACCTAAGCCACCCTGAACATGCTGGTCGAAATAAGAGATAGGCCACGGCTTCACAATATCAAAAAAACGAAACAACACAAAACCGAGTAATAACCAATACCACTCAAATCCTAAAAAAACTAGAGGGGTTAACGTAATCCATAAACCAACAAACTCATCCCATACGATGGCTGGATGATCATGCACACCCAACTGATCTGCAGCCACTTGGCAAAGGTAAATACCTAATGCAGAGCACACGGCCAACGTTAACAAATAATCCCATGTAGGCAACAACAGCAAAAGGAAGAAAAAAGGAACCGCCGCCAAAGTACCAAACGTACCGGGCGCTTTTGGCGCAAGACCGCTGCCAAAGCCTAAGGCTAACAACTGGATAGGACGTGTTAATAATGTCGGGAAACTAGGCAGTAAAATGTTGATAACCTCGATACTGGGAAGATGGGGAATAAGGTGTGCCGTTCATCGCACACTGAACGGTATATTGCTCGTCGGTATTCGCTGCAACCACCCTACCAATGTCGGTAGCATGAATAAGCTTGTCTTCTATTAAAGCATTGACCGCAGGTAATTGCGATTCACACACAGTAAATAATAACTGATAATCATCGCCACCCGTTAAGGCCCAACTCAATATGGCATCTCGCTCATAACCTAACATGCCTTTTTGCATCGCATCGTGTAATGAGGGATGAATCGGTAAGCGGTCAACGTCCACCACCAAGCTCACCTGACTAGCATCAGCAATGTGTTGAGCATCTGCCAGTAAACCATCAGAGATATCAATAGCGGCATGCGTAAACGGAGCGATTGCTTGCCCTAAAGCAATCTGCGGCATGGGAGAATAGAATCGGGGCACGAGATAGCCACTCAATTCGTCAGATGCTGTGATTTTATGCTGAAGTAACGCTAATGCCGCAGCACCATCGCCTAGATAGCCACTCACGAAAATTCGGTCGCCGACCTGTGCTGTATCACGCTGTAGCGCACAATTTTGCTCGACCACACCATGTGCTTGAACCGTAATGGTTAATGGCCCTCTTGTGGTATCACCACCGACCAAATCCATATTAAAAGGCTTGGCAGCAGCAAATAAACCTTCGCTAAACTGCGATAGCCACTGCTCGTCTGACGACGGTAATGTTAACCCTAGAGTAAACCACAAAGGCGTAGCACCCATGGCGGCCAAATCGCTCACACTAGTACAAAATGCACGGGTGGCTATTTGATAAGGCGTAGCTGAATCAGGAAAATGTCTACCAGCAACCAATGTATCCATAGATAACACTAGCTGCTGATTATTTGGAACGGATAAGATAGCGCAATCATCACCGACACTTTTTATGACTGACGATTGCTGTGCTTGCCGAGTAAAAAACTGTTTAATGAGTGAAAATTCATTTAACGACATAACTAGCACTCACAGAGTATTAAACAGACTACATATCAAAAATAATACTAAGACCTTTCTGCTTTAACTTCAACCGCGCGTAGACTGACTGCCAATTTATCTAACACACCGTTAATAAATTTAAAGCTGTCGGTAGCGCCAAACTTTTTCGCTAGCGACACCGCTTCATTAATGACCACTTTATAAGGCACATCAATACGGTGAGCTAACTCATAGGTCGCTAAGCGTAACAATGACAATGTCACAGGGTCTAATTCCTCAACACTGCGATCTTGCAGATGAGGAAAATAGGCTTCGTCTAATTCAGTGACTCTTGCTGGAATCTCATGAACTAGCTCATGAAAATAGTCGGTATCGGTATGGGTCATATCGTTATCAACATGAAATTCGGCTTCAATTTCATTCAATGCCGCGCCGGTCATACTCCACTGATACAACGCTTGCATGCCAAAATGACGGGCTTTACGACGGGTAGCAGGAGATACTTTTGCAGGTGGTTTTTTCATTCATACACTCTTTTTTCAATGAAACTATTAAGTAATTTTTTATACTACAAACGTTTGTTCAATATGAACATTATTTCGATGAGCACAAACTTGCTTTCCATGCCAACAATTCGGTTAACGCGAATACCGCCTCAACTCCCTTATTAGCGACACTATTATCTGAGCGCTTTTCTGCGTCTTCTACACTCGCCACACCAATCACTTCATTAATGATAGGCTTATGAAAACGATCACTGACTCGACCAAAACCATCCACGACATTTTGCATCACGTTATCGTCATGAGTCGTATCACCTTTTAAGACCACACCAAAGGCGATAACGGCATCTAATGCGCTATCACTTTCAAACAAACAACGCGCCGCGTAAGGTAGCTCTAACGAGCCAGGTAAAGTATGGATAGAAATATTCTTTTCACTGACGCCCACTTTTTTCAATTCCGCCACTGCGCGGTCAACCATCGCATTCACACAATGGGGATGCCACATAGAAGCAACGATAGCCACTCGTGCATGAGGAATTTTATGGAACTCACTTACAGGTTTAGGTAAAAATCCAGCCATCACATTATCTTCTAGTTAACGGTTACTACATTGAGAACAACTGTTTTCAGGTTATTCGGGATTAGAAATCACATCGACCACTTCAAGGTCAAAGCCTGACAAAGCAGAAAACTTCATGGGAGCCGACATAAGGCGCATTTTTTTCACACCCATGTCACGCAAAATTTGCGCACCGGTGCCCACTTGGCGATATACCGTATCTTGCGAAACCGTTTGCTGCACACCTGTCAGCATAGATTCAATGCGGTCTTCAATATCAGCACTATTTTCTTCATAGCACATCAGTACAACCACACCACTATCTTCTTTTTCTACCTGAGCCATGGCGTCGTGAAATGTCCACGATTTAAATTCAGCGTCTTCTTTTTCTATCGACAATAGATCTCTAGCGGTATCTAATAAATGAACACGAACCAAGGTAGGCTCATCTGCTTTAATTTCACCTTTTGCCAAAGCAAAATGCATATCACCACAAACCACATCGCGGTAAGTCGATAAGGCAAATTGTCCATAGCGAGTATTTACGGCGCGCTGATTAATACACTCTACGGTTTTTTCGGTCACTGAGCGGTAATGAATCAAGTCGGCAATTGTGCCAATTTTTAAATCGTGCTGTTCCGCAAATTGCTCTAAATCTGGACGACGCGCCATGGTGCCATCTTCATTCATAATTTCAACGATAGCGGCAGCAGGTTCATAGCCCGCTAACTTTGCCAAATCACAACCCGCTTCTGTATGCCCTGCACGACTCAATACACCACCGGGGCGCGCCATCAACGGGAAAATATGCCCCGGCTGGACGATACTCTGTGCGGTCGCGTCGCGAGCAACCGCCGCGCGCACGGTTTTTGCTCTATCTGCTGCAGAAATACCCGTCGTCACACCTTCGGCGGCTTCAATCGACAAGGTAAAGTTAGTCGCATATTGCTCACGGTTATCATGCACCATTAACGGCAATTCTAATAAACGACAGCGTTGCTCGGTTAGGGTCAAACACACCAAACCACGAGCATGAGTTGCCATAAAGTTAACATCTTCGGCACGCACTTGTTCAGCGGCCATCACTAGATCACCTTCGTTCTCGCGGTCTTCATCGTCCATCAAAATAACCATTTTGCCTAAACGAATATCTTCAACTAATTCTTCTATGGTATTGAGTTTCATATTATCTCTTTACGGTAAATAACCCTGCGGGTACATTTAAAAATAAACGGTACTATTTAGCAGTATTTATTGAGCACTATCATGCTGAGCATTGCCATCAACGCTTGGCTCGGCGGCTTTATCGCCCAATAATAAACGCTCTAAATAACGGGCGATTAAATCAACCTCTAAATTTACCTTAGTGCCCGGCTCATAACGTCCCATCACCGTATTAGCAATAGTATGTGGAACAATATTGACGTCGAATTCACAACCATTAACCGAATTAACAGTAAGACTAGTACCATCAATAGTGATGGAGCCTTTGTGGGCAATATACTTTGCCATGTTGGCTGGCACGCGCATTAAAAAACGCTCCGAACGTGCATCTGGATGGCGACTCACCACTTCACCAATGCCATCCACATGCCCACTCACAATATGGCCGCCTAAACGGCTTTCTGGCGTTAAGGCACGCTCTAGGTTAACTGTTGTACCTGCCTGCCATTCACGAATAGTAGTTAAATCTAAAGACTCTACCGATACATCGGCACGATAACCTGTTGCGGTTTTATCTATTACTGTCAAGCAAACGCCATTAGTCGCGATTGAATCACCCAACTGTACGGCATCCATTGGCAAACCAGCGGTATCAATATGCAAACGCACATCACCTTCAACAGGCTCAACAGCAACAACTTGACCTACGGATTCTATAATACCTGTAAACATACGTTTTATACCCTTTTAGTCCTCTTGCTCTTCTTGCCTTTTTTACTCTTTTAAGACAACGAATTAATGAAACTGAGCCGTTATACGCAAATCATCGCCAATCATACGACGATCCGTTATCGTTAATGCTACTTTCTCTTGCATACGGGCCAACGACACATTGGCTAAGGCGCGTGCATCGCTACCGAGTAACACTGGCGCTTGGTAGATAATTAACTCATCCACTAAACCTGCATCGATAAACCCACCTAACAACGTCGCACCGGTTTCCACTAATACCGTATTACATTCGTAACGGGTCGCTAATACGGTTAACACCTGCTCTAAACAAAGATGACCGGTTTCCGTGGTGGCTACCTGCTCAACCTTTATCATAGGGCTGACAACAGAAACATCACCCACACTGCCATTTAACGATAGTACCTTCTCCATCTTGCTATCTGTTACCGCAGTAGACGTAAACACTAGCACTTGGGCGGCTGATGAGGGATCAAATATATTCGCACTCAAGTTATCATCATCTGCGATACGTAAATGCGTATCTAGCAATACACGCAATGGCGGGTGCTGTAATATATCGTCTATATTAGCTAAATCACTGTCTTCGCGGCGAACACTCAATCGACTATTGTCGTGTAATATCGAATCAATACCGCTAATAATCCCACAGCTTTGCGCACGTAATCGCTGTACATCTCGCCTTGCGGGAGCACTCGTAATCCACTGACTTTCTCCGCTCGCCATGGCAGTGCGACCATCTATACTGGTGGCAATTTTTGCCATTACCCAAGGACGCTGAGATTGCATACGGCGAATAAAACCTTGGTTGAGCGCTGCGGCTTGCGCCTCCATCAATGGACCATCCACCACACAACCCGATTCACGCAGTATCGCCAAACCTTTACCTGCAACCAATGGATTAGGGTCTTCCATTCCGTACACGACCCGGATAATACCAGTACTTTTCCTATCCGTTAAAGCCATAGCACAAGAGCCAGTTCGCCCCTGATGTGAACAAGGCTCCAGTGTCACATAAGCCGTAATGTTTTCCGCTTTCACTTCTCTTGGCAACTGCTGCAAAGCATGTATTTCTGCATGTGCTTCACCAGCACGATAATGCCAACCTTCGCTAATAATCTGTCTGTCTTTTACCAGTACACAACCCACACAAGGGTTGGGTCGCGTGGTATAACGCCCCTTTTCTGCCAGCTGTATGGCTAGTGACATAAACCGATGATCGTCGGCAGAAAAAGCCATACCTTACACCTCTGCAGGCTTTTCTAGACGGTCTAGCTCTTCACGGAACTCGTTGATATCTTTAAAGCGGCGATATACCGATGCGAAGCGCACGTAAGCAACCTCGTCTAACTCTCGTAATTGCTCCATGACTTTTTCGCCAATCACCAACGCGGCAATTTCGCGCTCGCCGGTACTTTGTAAGTAATGCTTGATTTGATTCACTGAAGACTCAATCGCCTCTGCACTAACAGGGCGTTTTTCTAAGGCGCGGTGTAAGCCCGCTCGCAGCTTATTCTCGTCAAATGGCTCGCGCGAGTCATCCTGTTTTATTACTCGCGGCATGAGCAGTTCAGCAATTTCGTAAGTGGTAAAACGCTCATGGCAAGACAGACATTCGCGACGGCGGCGAATCTGATCGCCATTGGCCACTAAACGAGAATCGATTACCTTGGTATCATCGGCGCTACAAAACGGGCAATGCATCTACAAGTCTCCAATGACAAGTCCAATAAGGCAAACACACTCAAAATATTCAATGAGAGTGAACAATAAAAATGTTAAATAAAGCGCTGAATTATGAAGCCCGTCAATAGCACGAACGAACAGCCATGAAAGATTCGGTCAAAAACATGGCTATAATACCATAGACGCTGGCACAGAGAGCATGCACATTAAGGAGTATCTGATTAACTAACACGCCAAAAAACATCAGCCACGCTCTTTACACAAAAAAGGCCATCTGCAGAACAGATAGCCTTTTCGGTCACACATTAGTTAAATGTGCTTCTGACTAGCCATATACAGGGAATTTCGCACACACAGTTAATACTTTTTGCTTCACTTCGGCAATGACTTGTTCAGAATTACCTTTTTCTAGCGAATCAAGCACATCGCAAATCCAGTGCGTTAGCTCAACGGTTTCCGTTTCACCAAAACCACGGGTGGTGATCGCTGGAGTACCTACGCGCAAACCAGAGGTCACAAACGGTGAGCGCGGGTCGTTAGGCACTGAGTTTTTGTTTACCGTAATGTAGGCCTCGCCTAATGCTGCGTCAGCGTCTTTACCTGAATACTCTTTACCGATCAGATCAACCAACATCAAATGGTTTTCGGTGCCGTTAGAAACGATCTTAATACCGCGATCCATAAAGGTTTTCGCCATCGCTTTCGCATTGACAACGACTTGCTTTTGATACTCTTTAAATTCGTCGCTCATGGCTTCTTTAAAGCTGACAGCCTTTGCAGCAATGGCGTGCATTAACGGGCCACCTTGACCACCGGGGAAAACGGCAGAATTCAATTTTTTCTCGATTTCTGGATTCGCTTTCGCCAAAATCAAACCGCCACGAGGGCCGCGCAAGGTTTTATGCGTAGTAGTGGTTGTTACATCAGCAATTTGCACTGGGCTAGGATAAACACCCGCAGCCACTAAGCCCGCGACGTGCGCCATATCTACTAGCAAGTAAGCACCCACCTTGTCTGCAATATCGCGAAAACGCTGCCAATCCATAATTTGTGAATACGCAGAGAAACCCGCAATAATCATTGTTGGCTTATGCTCTAAAGCTAAGCGCTCTACTTCGTCGTAATCCACTTCGCCGGTTTCGGTGTTTAAACCGTACTGGATAGGGTTGTACGTTTTACCCGAAAAGCTTACTGATGCACCGTGAGTTAAGTGACCGCCGTGCGCCAAACTAAAGCCTAAAATCGTATCGCCCGGCTTACATAAAGCTTGAAATACCGCTGCATTGGCCTGCGAACCTGCATGAGGCTGAACATTAGCATAGTCTGCGCCGAATAAGGTTTTTGCACGCTCAATGGCTAAGGCTTCTGCCTGATCCACATATTCACAGCCGCCATAATAACGCTTACCGGGATACCCTTCAGCGTACTTATTGGTTAACTTTGAACCCTGCGCTACCATTACCATTGGGCTGGTATAGTTTTCTGACGCTATTAGCTCAATATGCTCTTCTTGGCGACGCCCTTCCGCTTGCATAGAGGCCCATAATTCGGGATCAAAGTTTTCGATGGTTTGTGACTTATCAAACATAGGTAATAACGCCTGTAGTTGAATTTGGTGAGTAGGTATACGTGATGAGATATCGACTTGGATAAAAAAGAAGCGCATTTTACATGAATAACAAGGCAAATCCTACCGCGATGGCTACACAATGAGGGTATGAAGGGTGGGACGGCCAACATAGAAGAAGGATAGGATATTTTCAGGTACGATTAAGTGCTTTCCACGACCTCTGGATCACCCGTTTCCATAAGCGGATAGTGGAAACTATCTTGCACGACATCATCATCAATAGACTCTAAGTGAATATCAAAACCCCATAGACTATGTAAATGCCTAAGCACTTCTTGAGTATCTTTACCCAGCGGGCAGCGATGGTGGCTGTAATGCTGTAAGTACATTGCTCTGTCGCCTCGAAAGTCAATGCGAGCAACTTGGATGTTGGGCTCTCTATCCCCTAGATTATATTGTTTCGATAGTCTGTCTCTAATCGTTTGATAACCATGATCATCATGAATAGCGGTGATTTCTATATTTTGTTCTCGATCATCATCTGAAACACAAAACAATTTAAAGTCACGAATAATTTTGGGTGAGAGATATTGCTGAATAAAACTTTCATCTTTAAAATTTCTCATAGCGAAATCAAGCGTTTCTTGCCAATTGGAACCTGCGATATCAGGAAACCAGCGCTTATCTTCTTCGGTAGGAGATTCACAGATACGACGAATATCCATCATCATATTAAACCCTAATGCGTAAGGGTTAATTCCACTGTAATGAGACGAATCATAGCTCGTTTGATTAACGACATTAGAATGAGATTGCAAAAACTCCATCATAAAACCATCGTTAACCAATTTTCTATCATACATTTCATTCAGCAAGGTATAGTGCCAAAAACACGCCCACCCCTCGTTCATTACCTGAGTCTGACGTTGCGGATAAAAATATTGAGATATTTTTCTAACGATACGAATAACTTCACGTTGCCACGGCGCTAATAACGGCGCATTTTTTTCGATAAAATACAGTATATTTTCTTGAGGCTCACCCAGCAATCCAGAAAGCTCAGGGGAGCCCTCTTCTTTTTCTGTTATAGGGATAGTCCGCCATAGATCATTAACCTGTTCTTGCCGTATAACTTCGCGCTCCTGCTGGCGTAATATTTCTTTTTCAGAAGAAATCGGATGAGGGCGTTTATAGCGATCGACACCGTAATTCATTAATGCATGACAAGAATCAAGTAAAGTTTCCACTTCATCTAGACCGTATTTCTCTTCACATTTAGCGATATAATTTTTTGCAAAGACCAAGTAATCAATAATAGAATCGGCTTCCGTCCATGTTCTAAATAAATAATTACCTTTAAAAAACGAATTGTGTCCATAGCAAGCATGAGCAATCACTAGGGCTTGCATGGTGAGTGAGTTTTCCTCCATGAGATAGGCAATACATGGATCAGAATTAATCACTATTTCGTACGCCAAACCCATTTGTCCACGAGAATAATTATTTTCAGTGGACAAAAAGTGCTTACCATAAGACCAGTGATTATAAAATATCGGCATTCCTGAAGAAGCATAAGCATCCATCATTTGCTCTGAACTAATGATCTCTACCTGATTAGGGTAAGTATCTAGACCAAATTCTGCAGCAATTTCTCCGATAACCCGTTCATATTCGTTAATCAGCTCAAAGCTCCACTCATTACCAGTAGAAATATAATAATTCTCTATTACTGTCATACCTCCCTCCGTTGAAATAATTCGCGAAAGACTGGATAAATATCTTTGACTTCAACAATTTGCTTCATCGCAAAGCTACTATTGAATAATTGCTTAACTTTTAAATATTCATACCAAAGCGATTGTGGCTGGCTGCTGGTTATTTCAATATAGGAATAGTGTTGTAATAAAGGCATTATCTTCTCAGAGAGCAACTGAAAACAGGTAGGAGAATCACTCTGGACATTATCTCCATCCGATGCCTGCGCAGCATAAACATTCCATCCACCTTCAGCGTAACGTTCCTGAACAATCTCATGCATCAAGTTTAATGAACTGGAAACGATGGTACCCCCAGTCTCTCTGGAATAAAAAAACTCCTCTTCATCCACTTCTTTTGCGCTCGTGTGATGACGAATAAAAATAACCTCTGTTTTTTCATAGTTACGTTTTAAAAACATATATAACAAAATGAAAAATCGCTTAGCAATATCTTTCGTGTGTTGGTCCATTGATCCCGAGACATCCATAACACAAAACATCAAGGCTTTTGACGTAGGTACAGGTTCCTTTACTTTAAGATTATAACGCAGGTCAAAATCATCTATAAAAGGAATCTTTCTAAGCTTTCTTTTTAACTTTTCAATTTCAACTACCAAATAGTTTTTTTCTTCGTCATCTAGATTATTACCTTCTAGACCTACTGTTAGTTCAGCTTCTAACTCTTTAAGCCGTTTTTTTGATCGACTACCTAAAGCAATACGTCGCGCGTTAGCAGCCCGTAAAGAACGCACAATGTTGATTTGATTTGGCGCTCCAGAAGAAACAACACCGGCGTGCTTTTGTTTGAACACTTCAGTTCCAACGAGCTGTTTTTTAACCAAATTAGGCAACTCCAAATCGTCAAACATAAAATCTAAAAATTCCTTTTGACTAATCTGAAAAACAAACTCATCTAAGCCATCACCTTGATCACTCGCATTCCCACCTGCACCGCCAGCGCCTCCCCCTTGAGGCCTAGCAATTTGATCTCCGGCAATAAACTCTTTATTACCAGGGCTGACAATATACCGCTTCCCTCCTGGCCCATGACTAAATACAGGCTCCTGAATATCATGTTGAGGAATGCGAATTTCCTCTCCTTTCTCCATATCAGTAATAGATCGTTTTTTAACCGCATCGGCCACTGCCCCTTTAATATGCTTGCGATGGCGATGCAAGAATCGTTGGCGATTGACGGTGCTTTTGTTTTTAGCATTTAGGCGTCTATCAATTAAATAGCTCACGGCCTTCTCCTTATGACCGTTATTGGGATTTTCTTACACGCAAATACCATTCAGAAAGTAGTCGAACTTGCTTTTCGGTGTAACCTCGCTCAACCATGCGACTAACAAAGTCATTATGTTTTTTCTGGTCTTCATTTGATGCTTTGGCATTGAACGAAATCACCGGCAACAAATCTTCTGTGTTAGAGAACATTTTTTTCTCTATCACGGTGCGAAGCTTTTCATAGCTATTCCACATGGGGTTTTTGCCTTCGTTATTAGCCCGAGCTCTAAGCACAAAGTTAACAATTTCGTTTCTAAAATCTTTCGGATTAGAGATCCCAGCGGGTTTTTCAATTTTCTCTAACTCTTCGTTCAGAGCCGGTCGATCAAGAATCTCCCCTGTATTAGGATCACGATGTTCTTGATCTTGTATCCAAAAATCTGCGTAAAGTACATAACGATCAAATATGTTTTGACCATATTCTGAATAAGACTCTAAATACGCGGTTTGAATTTCTTTGCCTATAAAATCAACGTAATGTGATGCTAGGTATTCTTTTATATAATTGAGGTATTTTTCAGCGGTTTCATTTTGAAATTGCTCTTGCTCAATTTGCTGTTCTAGTACATAAAGTAAATGCACAGGATTGGCGGCTATTTCCGTCGTATCAAAATTAAACACTTTAGACAATATTTTGAAAGCAAAGCGAGTAGACAGGCCATTCATTCCTTCATTAACACCCGCATTATCACGGTACTCTTGGATACTTTTCGCTTTAGGATCAATATCTTTTAAACTTTCTCCATTATAAATTCGCATTTTAGAATAAATATTCGAATTTTCCGGAACCACCAATCGAGATAACACAATAAATTGCGCAAGCATTTTCAAAGTATCTGGAGCACACGGGGATTGTGACAAAGAACTATTTTCCAATAACTTATCGTAAATATTTATTTCTTCTGTAATACGCAAACAATAAGGAATTTTGACGATATTAACTCGATCAATAAACGCCTCATTGTTTTTGTTATTTTTAAACGTTTGCCACTCTGACTCATTGGAATGGGCAAGAATAACACCTTGAAAAGGAATCGCACTAAGGCCTTCGGTACTATTATAGTTACCTTCTTGAGTCGCTGTTAGTAATGGATGCAGCACCTTGATCGGCGCTTTAAACATTTCCACAAACTCCATTAGTCCTTGGTTTGCTCGACAAAGGCCTCCTGAAAAACTATAGGCATCAGCATCATTTTGAGGAAAATCTTCTAATTGTCGTATATCTACTTTTCCGACTAACGCTGATATATCTTGATTGTTTTCGTCGCCCGGTTCCGTCTTGGTAATAGCAATTTGATCTAAAGTGGATGGGTAGAGTTTAACAACGGTAAATTGGCTAATATCTCCTTTAAACTCGTGCAGCCTCTTCGCTGCCCATGGCGACATAATAGTGCCGATATATCGATCAGGAATCCCATAATCTTCACGTAGTATTTGCGCATCTTCAGCAGGGTCAAAAAGACCTAAAGGCGACTCAAATACCGGAGAACCTTTAATGCAATAGATAGGCTCAGATTCCATAAGGGATTTGAGCTTCTCGGCAATAGACGATTTACCACCACCCACTGGCCCTAACAAATAAAGAATTTGTTTTTTCTCTTCTAAACCCTGAGCCGCATGCTTAAAGAAGGAAACGATGCGTTCGATGGCCTCCTCCATACCATAAAACTCTTCGAACACTTTATAGCGCTTTATCACCTTATTCGAGAATATACGACTTAATCGTGCATCCTTAGTGGTATCAACAAACTCCGGCTCTCCAATAGCTGAAAGCAAGCGTTCCGCGGCATTAGCGTAGGCTTTTGGATCATTCTTACAAAGCTCAAGGTATTCTTGGAGAGTTAATTCATCTTGCTGTTTAGTAATATATCGGTCTTGGAATTGGTTAAATATACTCATGCCATTCATACCCCTTTAAACGGAAAGCCTATAGATAAATAGTGATGAAATATTAGATGATTATTATCTTCTGAGCTTTTAGCATAGTTCAATTTTTATAATTTGGCGGCTGCAACTGCAAATTTTCTCTCTTGTGAGAAAAAAATATAAAATCAGGTATTGATAGACAAATTGGCACTTATAATAACAGTGCCCATATCTTTATCATTGACTCAGCCGTCATAACTCAATTACCCTTGACCACCATTCATTACAAAAATCACAAGCAGTATTCCATGTCCCAAGTATTAAACGATCGTCGTATTAGTCAAACACTTCCGCTAATCACACCCGCCGAATTAAAAGAGGGGCTTCCTCTTACGTCGCTCCATGCCAATGTGGTCGCTCAAGGGCGACAAACTATTACGAACATTCTTGATGGCAAAGATGAGCGCTTATTAGTCATTGTGGGACCCTGTTCGGTGCATGACCCTAAAGCCTGTATTGAATATGCAGAAAAGCTCAGTGAACTAAAAGACCGACACCCCAAACTATATATCGTAATGCGCGTATATTTTGAAAAGCCACGTACGATTATTGGCTGGAAAGGATTAATTAATGATCCCTCGTTAGATGGACAATATAAAATTAATGAAGGGATCACGCTTGCGAGAGAATTGTTATTAGAGGTAACCGCTTTAGGCTTACCTGTTGCGACCGAATTTTTAGATACGACTTTTGGCCAATATTATGCCGACTTAATTAGTTTTGGCGCTATTGGTGCGCGCACGGTTGAAAGCCAAATACACCGAGAATTAGCTTCCGGCTTATCGATGCCTGTTGGTTTTAAAAATCGCACCGACGGTGAAATTAACGTAGCGTTAGATGCCATTCGATCTGCCGCACATGGCCATTCATTCCCCTCGTTAAGTGAACAAGGTAACCCCGTTATTTACACCACTACCGGCAACGAAGACGCTTGCCTTATATTACGCGGCGGCAATAAAACCGGCACCAACTTTCATGAAGATGACATCCGCCCCATTGCCGAGCAGCAACTAGCATTAGGAATTAATAAAAAAATTATCGTAGATTGCAGCCACGGCAACAGCCAAAAAGATCATAATAAACAAGCAATAGTCGCAGAAGAAATCACTCGCCAACGCGAAACGGGATTCACCGCAGTGGGCGGCATTATGCTAGAAAGTTTTTTAATCGCAGGAAGACAAGACATAGCGCCATTAAGTGAACTGGTTTACGGACAGAGTATTACCGATGCGTGCATCTCATTGGATGAGACCGAAGTATTATTCCAGCAGCTCAGCTAACGACTGCTGTAATCTATCAAAAGCATTCAAGAACTATTCAATACGATTAGCTCGGCCACGGGCTACATTATCTTGGATACTTTATTACCCTTGATACTTTACCGCCTGACCATGCAATTTTAAATCTTCTAGCACCATGGTAGAAGAGGCATCTATAACGCCGGGTAGGTAAAGTATTTTCTTTTCTATAAACAATCCAAAACTACGTAAATCTTTTGCTATCACTTCTAAGATAAAATCAATATTACCGGTGATTTTGTGACATGAAATCACTTCTGGATACTGAATCACCGCGTCTTTAAATTGCTGCGTGACTTTATTGTCATGACGGTTAATTTTCACTTCTACAAACGCTTTAACATCGAACCCTAAACTAACGTAATCACAAGCCGTTGTGAAATGGCGGATAATGCCTTTTTCTTGTAGTGCCTGCACTCTGCGCTGACAGGATGAAGCAGATAAATTCACCTTCTCCCCCAATTCTCGCCAACTCAAACGACTGTTTTTCCCTAGTAACTGTAATATCTCCAAGTCGAACTTATCGCTATGCATGAAAACCTCAAAATATTAATAAAAATGATGGAAAGCTGCATTTTTTATGACAACTACGACGATAATAGCAGAAATATGCAGTGATTTTGCACCTATAATAATAAAAAACAAACTCAAAGGTACTCTTGTGTCAACTACATCAACCATATCCCAAACCGACTCTATTCATACCAACCCTTACTCTAACCCTTCTGATCTGTGGGAAAACCCACTGGGGACTAATGGATTTGAATTTATTGAGTTTGTATCTCCTGAAGAGAATGTTTTAGAACCCATATTCACGTTAATGGGCTTTACCAAAGTAGCAAAACATCGCTCTAAAGACGTCGACCTTTACCGACAAGGTGATATTAATTTTATTGTTAATAGAGAAAAACACAGCATTGCGTCTCACTTTGCCGATGAACATGGGCCATCTGCCTGCAGCATGGGCTTTCGTGTCAACAACGCTCAACATGCTTACAAAAAAGCAATTGAGCTAGGCGCTCAAGCCATGGATATTCCTGCTGGCCCTATGGAATTAAACCTGCCGGCGATTAAAGGTATCGGTGGAGCCCCCATTTATCTCATTGACCGTTTTGAACCCGGCCCTTCTATTTATGATATTGATTTTGAATATATCGGCGGCGTAGAACATCGCCCCGAAGGTTGTGGCTTTCATACATTAGATCATCTGACTCATAATGTTTATCGTGGCCGAATGAAGCATTGGGCCAGCTTTTACGAACAGATTTTTAATTTTAGAGAAGTACGTTACTTTGATATTAAAGGCGAGTACACCGGACTCACCTCTCGCGCAATGACCGCACCCGATGGAAGAATTAGAATCCCGCTTAACGAAGAAGGTGCTGGTGGCTCAGGACAAATAGAAGAGTTTTTAATGGCTTTTAATGGCGAAGGTATACAACATATTGCCCTTGCCTGTGATGACCTTCTCGCTTGTTACGATAAATTAAAAGCCAACGGAGTGGAATTTATGACGCCGCCACCCAATACTTATTACGAAATGGTAGAGGCTCGACTTCCTAATAATGATGAGCCTATTAATGAATTAAAAAGCCGTGGAATTTTAATTGATGGCACCACCGAAAACGATGACAAACGACTATTATTACAAATCTTTTCGGGAAATATGCTTGGCCCCGTATTCTTTGAATTTATTCAGCGTAAAGGTGATGACGGTTTTGGCGAAGGTAATTTTCAAGCCTTGTTTGAATCTATCGAACGCGACCAATTACATCGTGGCGTATTAACGGAAAATTTATAGGTGGCTATTATGTCTACGTCAAGCAATATGAAAACTGTCACAAGGTTGCAAGGCGTGCACCATGTTGCCTATCGTTGCAAAGACGCAAAAGAAACGGTTGAGTGGTACGAAAAGCATTTGCACATGGACTTTGTGTTGGCGATTTCAGAAAACCAAGTGCCATCAACACAAGAGCCTGATCCTTATATGCATGTTTTTTTAGATGCAGGTAACGGAAATATTTTAGCTTTTTTTGAATTGCCTACTCAACCGGATATGTCGAGAGACTTTAACACACCAACATGGGTGCAACACTTAGCACTGAAGGTTGAGTCTATCGAAGAATTGTTATTGGCAAAGGATCATTTGAACAAAAACAATATCGATGTAATTGGCCCAGTAGACCATACCATATTCACATCGATTTATTTTTTTGATCCTAACGGGCACCGAATTGAACTCGCAACCAACACCGATACACCAGAAATAAATCAACGTCTTAATGACATTAAATGGGACATGTTAAACGAGTGGTCAATCACCAAAAAAGCGCCCAGTCATGGGCAGTGGTTACACGAAAATTAATACACACACATTAATACACGACATTATTTTTAGGATATAACATGTTAACGCTTAACCAAACACATAACCCTAATAGCAAAAGCTGGCTAGCTTCTGCCAATGAGGCGAATACCGACTTTCCTATTCAAAACTTACCTTTTAGCGTTTTTCGTCGTAAAAATAGCCGCGAATTATTTCGTGCAGGTGTAGCCATTGGCGACCAAATTATTGACCTTAAACAGCTTGGGCAAACTATATTATTTAGTAAAGACATCACCGATATTTTAGCGACATGCTCTGGAGAATCACTCAATGCATTTATGTCGATGGGACGGTCGTCATGGTCTGCATTACGGCTCGCTCTATTTAACGCATTAAAAGCAGGTGCGGCAGAAGAATCTGACATGCGTGATTGTCTTGTGGCACAAAAAAATGCTGAATATAAAGTAGCAGCACATATTGGTGACTACACCGATTTTTATACCTCTATTCATCATGCGACCAATATCGGCCGATTATTTCGCCCAGAAAACCCTCTGCTCCCGAACTATCAATGGATACCTATTGCTTACCATGGCAGAAGCTCCTCTATTGTTATTTCCGGTGAAAATTTCCGTCGCCCACACGGACAAATAAAACATCCTGATAAGGAACATCCAACTATCGAACCCAGTAAACGTATTGATTATGAATTAGAAGTGGGGATTTTTATTGGTAAAGGCAATGCGCTGGGTGATGCGATCCCATTAGATAACGCAGAAGAACATATCTTTGGCCTTTGCTTATTAAACGACTGGTCAGCCAGAGATATTCAAGCATGGGAATATCAACCATTAGGGCCCTTTCTTTCGAAAAACTTTGCTTCCGTTATTTCACCGTGGATTGTGACGCTAGAAGCACTTGCTCCTTATCGCACTGAGTGGGATCGATCGTCAGAAGACCCTCAACCCATTCCTTATTTGGAATCTCCGTTGAATCGAGAGCAAGGCAGTATTGATATGCAATTAGAAGTGCTTATTGAGACAGACCAGCATCGACAATCTGAACTACCTCCCGAGCGCTTATGTGCCAGTAATTTCAACCATGCTTATTGGACGATGGCTCAAATGGTCACCCATCATACGGTTAATGGTTGCAACCTTCGGTCTGGTGATTTTTTGGGTAGCGGTACGATGTCGGGTGATACCGCAGGCAGCGAAGGTGCGCTAATCGAAATGACACAGGGCGGCAAAAAACCTATTCAATTAACAACCGGAGAGCAACGTACTTTCTTAGAAGATGGCGATAAAATAATTATGCGTGGGCGATGTGAAAAAGAAGGTTACCCTACCATTGGTTTTGGAGAACTTAGCAGTACTTTATTGCCAGCCAAATAATGAGCAACTCAATCACATTACTTGGGATACCCTAACGAGTAACTAACCATGATCCTCTATGACTACCCTCGTTCTTCAGCGGCATACCGTGTGCGTATCGCGCTCAACGTAAAAGCGATTGCTTATGAGACACGCACGATTGCTTTACTTGATAACGAACAACAGTCAGCCACCTACAAAACGCTAAATCCTCAAGGTTTAGTACCGCTGCTGGTAACGGATGAGCACCACACAATCAATCAATCTCTTAGTATTTGTGAATACTTAGATGAGGCGTTTCCCAACCCACCTTTATTGCCTGAAGATATCAGTGGACGAGCAAGAGTCCGATCATTATCACAAATGATTGTTTGCGATATTCATCCATTAAATAATTTACGTGTGCTGAATTTTTTGAAATATGAAAAGCGTGATAATGATAAGCAACAACAATCACAACAACAATGGTACAGTCGTTGGATACACGAGGGCTTTAGTGCATTTGAAACTCACTTACAATCACCTCTCAGTGGCGATTTTTGCCACGGTGATAACATCACTTTAGCTGATATTTGCTTGGTGCCACAGGTTTATAATGCTCGGCGATTCTCTGTAGACCTTAGCCCATTTCCTGAGATTGTGCGCATCGCCAATCAATGCGCCAAGATAGAGCCATTTGCACGAGCTAATCCCGATACTTAGATCCACTAAAACATTGGGGGGTTTTAATGATAATATATTAATTAAATTTACTTATACTCGCTATTAGTGCGTATTCTTTATTAATATGACGCGTAACACAACGAGTACAGGAATATGGGCGTAACAATAAAACAAATAAATGCTTTCGTCGCTATAGCCAAAAGCCGCAGCTTTGCAGAAGCTAGCGGCCAGCTCCACCTTTCTCAACCTGCATTGAGTATTGCCATTAAAAACCTTGAAGAGGTTTTGGGTGGATCATTATTTACCCGCTCAACTCGCACACTGGAACTAACCCCCGAAGGAAAGGTTTTTTTACCCGTTGCTCAACGTTTATTAGATGACTTAGATCATGCCATGGAGGATATATCCAATCTTTTCTCTCTTAAGCAGGGAACACTTTCCATGGCGGCAATGCCTTTTTTTGCAGCCAGTATCTTGCCTGACATTTTAGTTTCTTATCAAAGCCAACACCCAAATATCAGTATCCGTCTACACGATATTGTGAACGAACTAGTGATTGAAGAAGTACGTTCGGGTAGAGTAGAAATTGGACTTTGCTTTCATTCTGGGAAAGATGAAGACTTAGAATTTACGCCACTTTTCTCAGAAGAGCTCATGGCATTATTACCGGTAGATCACCCTCTTGCAGATGGAGATGAGGTTAATTGGGTCGATTTATTTAATTACCCTTTTTTAACATTATTGCAACCATCTAGCATCCAAGACACGGTTAAAAAGGTAGCTAAAAAGTTAGATCTGACATTCTCGCCCTATATTGAAACCCACCAATTATCAACCGTCGGCTATATGATCGCCTCGGGTTTAGGAGTGGGTATCATCCCTCAATCCTGTCACGAACAAATGATAAAAACCGGCGCTATTTGTAAAAAATTAGTGAATCCAGTCATTTCCGAACAAGTCGGGATTATTCACCGCAAACGTCACGCACTCTCGTCAGCCGCTTTTTCAATGAAACATCAAATCATCAAACATTACCAAAAAGACATTCCACTCAATAATGACAACATATAAGCAGCAGCACTTACTCATATTGAAATTTTCAGCGTATTCAACTGAAAAACCTTACGTCACAGATAATTCGTATTCATCAGTGGTTTCAGACCATTAGTGGCTGACATTTTATAGGCAGACTTTTGCGCCAACTGATTTAAATTATTTATCAATAATTAACTTATTTAAAGTTGATAAATGGTATATTTTGACAGACTATAGGTTGGTGGACACAATGCTGCCCTATATAAAAATAATTATACATATAGTAATACTTAGATTTACAACCCCCCAATGATCTGTTCATAAATATAAATAATAGATTCAACCATAGGTCTCAATTATGAAAAAAAAATTCAAATTAGCGAGCTTAGCCGCATCCGTATTATTAATGGGTGTATCAACATTTTCTGCCGCAGATACGATTAAAATTGCACTGGCTGGCCCAGTGACTGGTCCCGCTGCACAATATGGCGAGATGCTATTAAATGGTGCCAACCTAGCCATAGAAAATATTAACAAGGCTGGTGGTGTTAACGGCTCAATGTTAGAAGGCGTGGTTTACGATGACGCTTGCGATCCCAAGCAAGCAGTTGCAGTTGCCAACAAAATTGTTAATGATGAAATCCAGTTTGTTGTGGGGCATTTATGCTCAAGTTCAACTCAGCCTGCATCCGATATTTATGAAGATGAAGGTGTATTAATGGTCACCCCTGCATCAACTAGCCCAGCTATTACAGAAGCAGGACATCAAATGGTGTTCCGTACTATTGGTCTAGACAGCCTTCAAGGGCCAAAAGCAGCCAACTATGTAACAAACAGTGTTAAACCTAAAAGCATCGCCATTATTCATGATAAACAGCAGTATGGTGAAGGCTTAGCGAGTTCAGTTAAAGCAACTCTTGAGAGCAAAGGCTCTAACATCGTCATGTTTGAGGGCATTACTGTAGGCGATAAAGATTTTTCTTCACTTATTGCAAAAATGCAAAAAGCGAAAGTTGACTTTGTTTATTACGGCGGCTACCACGCAGAACTTGGTTTGATTTTGCGTCAAGCGAGTGAAAAAGGCTTGAAAGCTCAGTTTATGGGACCTGAAGGCGTTGCCAATGACGGCCTAACTGCAGTGGCAGGTGATTCAGCTGAAGGCCTTTTAGTTACCTTGCCACCAAGCTTTGATAGCAACCCACTAAACAAATCATTGGTTGACTCGCTAAAAGCGAAAAACCAAGATGCCAGCGCTGTATTTGTTTTAACTTCTTACTCTGCGGTACAAGTAATGGTTGATGCAATGAAAGCAACAGGCGGAACAGACACTGATGCTATGCAAGCAATGATGCGTACAACAACGTTTAACACACCGACTGGTCAACTCCAGTTTAACGACAAAGGCGATCTAACTGATTTCGAATTTGTTGTTTATAACTTTCACGCTGACGGAAGTAAAACATTAGCTAAATAAAGTTTAGTTTTCCTAGATGTAAATGTCGTAAGTTATAACACCTTCTATTACGCACAGCCGATAATAGAAGGTGTTTTTTTATGTGAGGTTTGAAATGAGTGAAGAATTTTTTTATTTTCTGCAACAGTTACTAAATGGCTTAACCGTTGGTAGTACTTATGCGCTAATCGCCATTGGGTATACTATGGTGTATGGCATTATCGGTATGATTAACTTTGCCCACGGTGAAGTGTATATGATTGGAACCTATGTGACGTTTATCGCCATTACAGGTCTTACCATGCTGGGCATTGAATATATGCCATTAGTCATCTTATGTGCATTAATCATTGCCATTGTTGCGTCCTGCTCCTTTGGTTGGGCGATAGAACGTACCGCTTATCGGCCTTTGCGCGGCACAAATAGATTAATCCCTCTCATTTCGGCTATCGGTATGTCGATTTTTTTACAGAATTATCTGGTACAGGCGCAAGGCGCTAGAGATATTGGCCTGCCTCCCATGATTACTGGTGGCTGGAGCTTTGGCCCCGACAGTTTTCAAGCTAGCGTATCGTATATGCAGTTAATTATTTTTATTGCGACTGCCGTTTCTATGCTGGCACTCACCACATTCATTTCAAAATCTAAAATGGGTAGAGCTTGCCGCGCAGTTGCACAAGACCTACAAATGGCAAATTTATTAGGTATTAATACCAACCGAGTTATTTCAACCACATTTGTTATTGGTGCTGCACTAGCGGCGTTGGCAGGTGTGTTATTAGGTTTATATTACGGTATCGCTAACCCATACATTGGCTTTATCGCGGGTTTAAAAGCATTTACGGCTGCGGTTCTTGGTGGTATTGGCAGTATTCCTGGCGCAATGTTAGGCGGGTTAATTTTAGGGGTTACCGAAAGTTTTACTGCTGGCTACTTTAGCGCAGAATACAAAGATGTTGTTGCCTTTAGCTTACTCGTGTTGATATTACTATTCCGCCCAACGGGTTTACTCGGCAAGCCAGAAGTAGAGAAAATATAATGAAAAAAAATATTAATCATAGCCTCTTTACGGCACTTATTACTTTTATTGTTTCATTTCCTTTATTAGGTTTATCTCTGGTATCGGTCAATGGTTCGTTAACGATTCAAGGCGCCGACAACTCCACAATGATAATGATTGGCGTGGCCATTAGCATCGTATTTATATTCCAGCTTTATCGTGAAAAAATTCTACACATGCTAGGAATGTTACCAACACCTTCACTACCCTTTAAACAAGCTTACAAAAACTCTTCGCTAGAAAAACGTACGACATTAAAAAAGGTTTTTATGGTCGGCTTAATTCTATGCGTTATTATTTGGCCTTTCATGAGCTCTCGTGGCGCGATTGATTTAGCGACACTCGTACTCATTTATGTGATGTTAGGCTTAGGCCTCAACATCGTTGTCGGCCTAGCGGGTTTATTAGACTTAGGTTATGTCGCATTCTATGCCGTAGGCGCATACAGCTATGCCTTACTGTCTGAATATTTAGGCTTGTCGTTTTGGGTGGCGCTACCTATTGGCGGCATGCTAGCAGCTTTATTTGGTTTTTTATTGGGTTTTCCTGTTCTACGTTTGCGCGGTGATTATCTTGCCATTGTGACCTTAGGTTTCGGAGAAATTATTCGTATCTTATTAAATAATTTCACTAGTGTTACTGGTGGCCCAAACGGTATCAGCAGCATTCCTAAGCCAACACTGTTTGGTATGGAATTTGGCCGTCGCGTTAAAGAAGAAGGCAATACACTTTTTCATGAAGTCATGGGTATCGCTTACAGCAGCTCGTATAAAGTGATTTTTCTATACATCCTTGCGGTTATTTTAGTGATATTCACATTATTCGTTATTCATCGTTTAATGCGCATGCCAGTTGGTAGAGCATGGGAAGCACTAAGAGAAGATGAAATAGCGTGTCGCTCGCTAGGGCTCAACCGTACCGCCATTAAACTTTCAGCTTTTACTATCGGTGCAGCATTTGCTGGCTTTGCTGGATGCTTCTTTGCCGCAAGGCAAGGTTTCATTAGTCCCGAGTCATTCACCTTTATCGAATCGGCGATTATTCTTGCCATCGTAGTATTAGGTGGAATGGGCTCACAGGTTGGTGTTATTTTAGCGGCCATTGCCATGACCGTTTTACCTGAACTCGCACGAGGTTTTGATGAATACAGAATGTTAATGTTTGGCTTAATGATGGTACTCATGATGATATGGCGGCCTCAAGGCTTAGCGCCAGCACAACGCCCCCACATGGAGATCAAAAATGATGCCTAATATTTCTGAAAATGAACCCGTATTACATGCAGAAAACTTGATCATGCAATTTGGCGGTCTTGTGGCAGTTAACGGTGTTTCTCTTGATGTATATCAAAAACAAATCGTTTCTATCATTGGCCCTAACGGTGCTGGTAAAACCACCGCATTTAATTGCTTAAGTGGTTTTTATACACCTACCTCTGGCACTATTCGTTTTATGGACGAAGATATTCACACACTGCCAGACTTTAAAATCTCTCTTAAAGGCTTAGTTCGCACCTTTCAACATGTCAGATTATTTAAAGAAATGACAGTGATCGAAAACTTATTAGTGGCACAGCACCGCCACGTCAACACAGGCTTATTATCTGGCTTGTTTAAAACAGGCTCTTACAAAAGAAAAGAAAGCGAAGCAATGGAACGTGCTAAGCATTGGCTTAATAAAGTCGATATGTTTGATGTTGCTAATCGCGAAGCAGGCAACTTATCCTACGGACAGCAACGCCGTTTAGAGATTGCTCGCTGCATGGTGACGGAACCTAGCTTACTATTACTAGATGAACCCGCTGCCGGACTAAACCCTAATGAAACACAAGACCTAAATAAACTCATTGTTGGTTTAAAAGAAGAAGAGAATATATCGGTGTTATTAATTGAGCATGATATGAATCTAGTGATGGAAATTTCTGACAATATTTACGTGATTAATCAGGGACAGCCTCTAGCATCTGGAACGCCAGAAGAAATACGCAATAACCCTGACGTCATCAAAGCTTATTTGGGAGAAGTGTAATGCTACGATTAGAAAATGTTCATACACATTACGGCCCCATCGAAGCCTTGAACGATGTATCATTAGAAGTCAATCAAGGTGAAATCGTCACACTGATTGGCGCTAATGGCGCGGGTAAATCTACATTACTCATGACAGTTTGTGGTAACCCACGAGCCAGTGCCGGTAACATTTGGCTCGATGACGTTAATATCACCGAGAAAGAAACTGCCGAAATTATGAAAAGCGGTGTTGCCATCGTACCCGAAGGTCGACGAATTTTTTCTGGCCTCACCGTTGAAGAAAACCTACACATGGGCGGTTTTTTTGAATCGAAAGACAATAAAGAAAAAGAACTAGAACATGTGTTTGAATTATTCCCTCGTCTAAAAGAACGAATTAATCAACGCGGTGGCACCATGTCTGGTGGCGAGCAACAAATGTTAGCGATTGGGCGAGCATTAATGAGTAAGCCGCGTATGCTTTTTCTTGACGAGCCATCACTAGGCTTAGCGCCCATTATTATCAATCAAATATTTGATATCATCCAGCAGTTACGAGATGAAGGAATGACTATCTTTCTTATCGAACAAAACGCTAATAAATCTTTGCAGTTAGCCGACAGAGGCTATGTATTAGAAAATGGACGCATTGTGCTAGAAGATACAGGTGATAACTTATTGGTTAATGACAATGTTAAAAAAGCATATTTAGGCGGCTAATCTTAATTGCCAATATGACAATAAATACAGCGCATTCCTCATTAATGCGCTGTATTTATTTACAAACGTTTTTTCTATATTATTTTCACCGCCTCTTTATTCAAACGCTGCCCATTCAAACCACATAAAATCACACTTCACCTAAAGGCAACGCCGTCGTATATTTCTTTTGTTTGAGAACAACATTAGTATTAGCTGACCCTACAGACTTATTCGCCAAGAGTTTTTTCATTAAGAAAAATTCTAAATCATGTACATTTTTAGCCACTATTTTTACCAAATAATCGTATTCGCCACTGACTGAATAACACTCAAGAATATTACCCGATCTTTCCACAAAATGATCAAATTCATCGACTGTATCGCTATGATGATCATTCAAGCGAATATGAACGTAGACCATCACCGACAAACCAATCTGCTCTCGATCAACCAATGCGACATACTGATGAATCAATTGACTATTTTCTATTTTCTCCAATCGCCGCCAACAAGCAGCCGCTGAAAGATTTACTTTTTCTGCCAACTCTTGATTGGTAATGCGGCCTTGGTTCTGCAACACCGAAAGAATGTTTTTGTCTGATTTATCTAACTTTTCCATAAACAAGAAATACTCTTGATGTGCGTTATGATTTAGTGAAATATTCTTGTGCAAATCTGACAGATAACGAGTATTTTCGCAAGAAAATTTCATCTTATATTTTTTATACTGTAGTACGTTTAACAGGTAAATAATATGACAGGCAAACAATCAAATTACATAGTAAAAAAAGCGGATAATGATGGCATCATTCATTATAGCGAAGAAGAGCATGACCGCTGGCGGCGATTAATGCCTCGACAAAAAAAACTGTTTTCGTCATATGCTGCATCAGCCTACCTTGACGCTTTTGATAAAATAGCGATGCCAGAAGATCATATTCCACAATGTCATGAAATATCTAAAGTGCTTTTAGAGACTACCGGATGGCGCATGGTACCAGTCCCTGCATTAATTGATTTTTCTACTTTTTTCACCATGCTATCAAATAAACAATTCCCTGCAGCGTCTTTTATTCGCTCGGAAGAAGAGTTAGATTATTTAAAAGAGCCTGATATTTTTCATGAGATACTTGGACATGCCCCTTTATTAGTCGACCCTAGATATGCCGCTTTCGTTCAAGCCTATGGTAAAGCCGGTTGCCGAGCCAATAAAAAAGAACAAGTGTGGCTAGCAAGACTATTTTGGTTTACGGTTGAGTTTGGTTTATTGCGTGAAAATGGTGAAGTGAAAGCATTTGGCGCAGGCATTGTTTCATCACATAAAGAACTACCCTATTCAGTGACCGCAGATGATGTTGAGCGGCGAACATTTGATGAAATTGATATCCTGCGTACACCATATCGAATTGACATATTACAACCCACTTATTTTATCTTAGATAATCTTGATCAAATGACCTTATTATCGAAGAAAAACCTTCTTCAACTGGTTAGCACGGCATCAAGCATGGGTTTAAAACCTAAATTCTTTTAAACCTGTATACTTTTAATTTTATAACGGAAAAAAACCATGACTTCTGACAATAACACTCAAGAAAAATCAAAAAAATGCCTGCCATGTGCCGGGATAGGTAGCGCAATGAAACTCGATATTGTGAAGTATGCGTTAATTGAATTACACTCCGATTGGGTGCTAGTCGAGACCCCTCAACATACCATCAAAAGAAGCTTTTCATTTAAAGGCTATCGTCAAGCAATGATGTTCGCTAATGCTGTTGCTTGGATTGCAGATATCCAAGGTCATCACCCTGACATGCTTATTACGTATGATCAGGTTGACGTTAGCTTTACAACTCACGAACTAGGCGGCATTACCCAAAATGACTTCATTTGCGCTAGCGAAGTAGACCGCTTACATCATTAACCACTTAAATCCTCTCACTCAAATAAGATATTATTTCCTACCTTACAGCACACGGTTGACGCCGTGCGCATCCTTTTTAATACTCTATTTGCGGATATCTCTTTCTGCAAAATAACAGCAACGAGAGTTTTCTTTCCCTTCCAAGTTATAAACTAGGAATTTTTTTTCTTATTTATAAGCTATTTCACTGCTCCAATGAAAACACAGGCAAGTTAGGTTTGTTTTACACAAACTGGGTATGATATTTTTATTTCGTTAATACAAGAAACTATTCACTCTTATCTAATAAAACCTATATCTGGAGAACTGTCATGTTAAAGAAAATCAATAATGCCGCACTGGTCTCAGCATTTGCCATTAGTTTTGTGGCAGGCGATGTTTACGCTGCTACCGAATGGAATGTCTCTTTATGGAGCAAACGCCGTGCATTCACTGAGCATGTAGAAAAACTAGCGGAACTTGTTTCAGCTAAGACCAACGGCGATTTCCAACTCAACATTTCTTATGGCGGCCTATCGAAAAATAAAGAAAACTTAGATGGTATTTCTTTTGGCGCATTTGAAATGGCACAATTTTGCTCGTTCTATCATGCAGCTAAAAATCCAACTATTACCGTCACCGAGCTACCGTTCGCTAAAGACGTATCACTTAAGCGCTTATCGGAGATTTCTCAAGCGGTCTATAGCCACCCCATCGTTGCTAAAGATTTATCTCGCTGGAATGCTACGCTATTAATGCCTTCACCGTTACCCCAGTACAACTTAATTGGTGTGGGAGATGTTCCTAAAGCACTATCGGACTTTAAAGGCAAACGTTTACGTGGTCCAGGTGGTATTGCGGGTGTTATGAGCCAATTAGGTGCAGTGAAAACAGGTGTCGCTGCTAACGAAGTGCGCCAAGCGTTGGACTCCGGCGTGATTGATACCGTTGCATTTGCTCAACATGCGCATTTAGCATTCGGCTCTATTCAAGCAGGTAAGTGGGCGACCACCAACCTAAACTTAGGTACTGCAAACTGCCCAGTAGTCGTGAACACCGATGCGATTAACTCGCTCAGTGCTGATCATAAAGACGCATTATTAAGTTCAGTGCAAGAATCACTAGATTACTACGTAGATAATTACGAAGGAAAAGTCGTCAAAAAATATGACGATACCATTACGGAAAAAGGCATTCAACGCGTGACGTTTACCCCAGAGCAAACGACTGAGCTCAATGCTTTAGCTGAGTCAGTACGTGCCGCATGGATTGAAAAATACAAAGGCCAGTTTGATGCCCAAGCACTATATGACTTTACTGCAGCAGAGTTCGCTAAATAAAATACACCTCAAATCATGGGTTAACATCCTGATTTTTTCGCGCTCACATTAGTGAGCGCATTTTTATTTTCATACTCAATAATGTCTATATTAAAGATGATACCAAGGTAAAAGCTTTGAATACTCTAAACAACTAAAACTTTTACCCTGGCCTCATTACTTAATCTTATTTATTTCTAACGACAGCAACAAGAGAATGCCTTATGTCTAGTTCATCGACTGTCAGAGAAGACGGTTCACTATTGAGCCGATCTGATCAGCTTTTTTTTAAACTTGAATCTTTTTTAAATTTTATCGGTGGAGCAGTTATCTCCGCTATTGTATTGTTAGCTGTTACCAATGTTTTGGGTAGAGAGGTATTTAACAGCCCCATAAATGGATATATAGATTGGACGGAGCAGTCGATGGCCTTTTTTGCTTTTATGGGTATCGCTTATTGCCAACGCCAAGGCGGGCATATTCGCATGGATATTTTTGTCGGCAAATTACGCGGGCGCGTATTATGGTCATTTGAACTCATTTCCACTTTTATTATGTTCGTGATGACATTATTGCTTACCTATGGCTCTTACGTGCATTTTTTACGGGCATGGGCAAACGGTGATAGTTCGTTTGATATTGAGCTACCTACGTGGCCTGCGAAGTTAATTGTTCCTATTGCACTCAGTTTATTATCACTGCGTTTAGCCTTACAACTATGGGCATATACTCGCGCCATTATAGAAAACAATGACAACCCTGTGGGAGTACCATTAATAGAAGACGTTGCCACACAAGCGGCAAAAGAAGCTGCCACCGTTTCAGGCACTTCCGTTGATATTGAAACGGATCTTACAGGAGAAAACAAATGAACCTGTTAGATGCAATGATGAATGTCACCCCTATCGAGATGGGTTTGTGGGTCACCGGATTTATGTTATTTGCGGTGATTATTGGTGTACGTGTCGCCTATGCCGCTGCCACCGCTGGATTTTTAGGTTTGGTCTGGTATTTTTCTGCCAAGATGGGCTTTGAAAGGGGCTTTATGGTTGCCTTAAAAATGGCAGGCACCATCCCTCACTCCAAAGTGTCGACCTCCGCTTTATCACTCATTCCCGTATTTATTTTGATTGGCTTCCTCGCTTATTATGCAGGATTAACCAAATCATTATTCGAAGCCGCTAAACGCTGGGTGGGATGGTTACCGGGCGGCATGGCGCTAGCTACCGTATTTTCTACTGCAGGCTTTGCGGCAGTATCAGGAGCATCCGTCGCCACCTCTGCAGTATTTGCACGCATTGCCATTCCAGAAATGCTACGGCTAGGTTATGACAAATGTTTTGCTGCTGGCGTAGTTGCCGCATCAGGCACACTCGCATCACTTATCCCACCCTCTGCAATTTTGGTTATTTACGCCATTATTGTTGAACAAGATGTGGGGGCATTATTAATGGCGGGTTTTTTACCTGGTGCGGTCTCTGCGATTATTTATGCGAGCTTAGTGATCGGCCTTGCCATGAGCAATAAAAAATATGGCCCGCCGATTAAGGGGTTTACTTGGAAGCAACGCTTTGCGGCGCTCCCCCCTACAATGCCTATTTTTGCGGTAATTGGCTTAATTATCTATAGTGTGTACTCTGGTCCAGAGAGCATTATTTCTATGACTCCCACGGAGGCAGGAGCTATGGGAGTGTTTATCATTTTCTGCATGGCCGCTTACAAAGGTATGAAATGGGAGAACATGAAGGGAGCCTTGATGGAAGCGGGCAAACTCACCGTCATGATTTTCACCATTATCTGGGGTGTATTACTATACGTGCGCTTTTTAGGATTCGCCGACTTACCCCATGCATTTTCTGATTGGATTGCTAACCTTGAGCAAAACCCAATGATCACCCTGCTATTAATCTTATTAGCTTATGCGGTACTGGGTATGTTTATGGATGCCATTGGTATGCTACTACTCACACTGCCTGTCGTATTTCCTGCCGTGATTGCACTGAACGGAGGAATAGATGTGAGCGCTGCTGATTCGGCTTTTGGCGTATCGGCCACAGGCTGCGCCATTTGGTTTGGGATTATCGTGGTCAAAATGGCTGAGTTTTGCCTTATTACACCACCGATTGGACTCAACTGTTTTGTGGTCGCCGGCGTGAGACCAGAACTTACCGTACAAGATGTATTTCGTGGCGTAACACCATTCTTCATCGCCGACATTTTCACCATTGGCGTACTCATCGCCTTCCCGAGTATCGTGCTTTGGTTACCAGGAATTATGGGCATGGTATAGAACTGATGTGCCCCACAAAAAACGGACACTTTAATTATGCAGCCTTGGCTGCTTTTTCTTCAAACGCGACAGGACTCATATCATCGTTCGCAGAATGTCGTCGTTTTCGACTATAAAATATTTCTATATA
>Ga0233426_10000614_pt1 | contig 37366 bp, 35 predicted proteins | sample SI_118_April2016_6_FD_179875 | JGI IMG/M metagenome (GOLD analysis project Ga0233426, IMG submission 179875) | Seawater microbial communities from Saanich Inlet, British Columbia, Canada - SI_118_April2016_10_MG | ecosystem: Environmental > Aquatic > Marine > Inlet | place: Canada: British... | reverse complement strand
AAGCCGTAATCATATTCACCCCACCAACAATAAGCATCAGTATTAAAATAACCCTAACATTTATATCCTGTAAATCCAACCAGTCAAATAATTGAGGGTTTTTTTCTTTAATACTTTGGGCGTTCAAATTGTATGGAATTTGTTCGTACACCTTAGCTGTAATCTCATCCAACTCATCAAAATTATCAATCAGTATTTCAAAACCTCCTACTTGATTACTTTCCCAGCCATTCAGCTTTTGAATATGGCGAATATCTGCCATAATAATCAAATCATCAAAATCAGCAAAACCAGTTTCGTAAATTCCAGCAATTATAAACTTCCTCACCCTTGGGGGTTGTTCCACAAAATACATAATGAGTTTTTCGCCCAATTTCAGCTGTAAAACATCAGCCACACTTTTTGAAATCATAACTCTATTAGAAGTTAAGGTATCATTATAAATTGGCACTTGACCCTCAATCAAATTTTTCTCAAAAAAAGAAGGATTAAAATCACTACCGATTCCCTTAAGTACCATTCCCAAAATCTCATCTTTAGTTTTAATGATTCCTGCTTTTGTGGCAAAAGTTTGGATGTGTTTTATCCCTTGTTGCTCAGTTATACTTGGGTAAAATTCTTGATTAAGTGCAATAGGTTCGCTTTCATAGGACTGATTATTAGTAAAATTGCTAATCGTAATATGAGAACCAAAACCAATAATCTTGTTGGAAATTTCATTTTTAAACCCAGTAAGCATAGTAACAGAAAGCAGCATAACAGCCACCGAAAGTGCAATTGCTAAAATTGCTATGCGCAAAATAGGCTTAGTATAGCGATTATTTTTTTCCTTTGCAGTAAATAATCGTTTGGCTATAAAATATTCAACATTCATCTGATGGCGAAAATAAAACAAATAATCTGCATAAGTTTACTCCTACTCACTTTTAGTGTAAATGGGCAAAACATAGTATTGGGTGCCGAACGAACTGACACTTACTTACCCCTATTGCAAAATAAAAAAGTAGGGATTATTGGCAATCAAACCTCAATGATTGGAAATACCCATTTAGTAGATAGTTTACTAAGTTTAGGGATTGATTTAGTAAAGGTATTTTCACCCGAACACGGCTTTAGAGGAAAGGCTGATGCAGGAGCAAAAATTGAAGACGGAATTGATGTAAAAACTGGAATTCCTATTATCTCTCTTTACGGAAACAATAAGAAACCTAAACCCGAACAATTGCAAGGAATTGACATTTTAGTATTTGACATCCAAGATGTAGGCGCTCGTTTTTACACCTACATTTCTACTTTGCATTATATTATTGAGGCTTCAGCACAGGAACACATTCCTTTAATTGTTTTGGATAGACCCAACCCAAACGGACATTATGTTGATGGCCCTATAAGAGAAGAAGGTTTTGAAAGTTTTGTAGGAATGCACCCTATACCAATTGTACACGGAATGACAATTGGCGAATATGCTAGGATGATAACTTTGGAAGACTGGACAAAACCAAACAGTACAAGAAGAACAAAAAGCTCTTTAAAAGTAATTGAGATGGAAAATTACAACCGAAATATGCATTATGATTTACCCATAAAACCTTCTCCTAACTTACCTAATGCTAGAGCCATTAATTTGTATCCTAGTCTTTGCCTTTTTGAAGGAACAACAATAAGCATAGGTAGAGGAACTAATTTCCCTTTTCAGCATCTTGGAGCGCCTTATTTAGAAAGCAAATATTCCTTTACACCAAAAAGTGGTGATGGAAGTAAATTTCCGAAACACGAAAATAAAGAATGTTTTGGAACAGATTTACGCTTTCAGGACAATTATTTAACTGCCATAAACTTAAACTGGCTAGTTGAAGCCTACAATCAATGTCCTGAAAAAGAAAGTTTCTTCAATACCTTTTTTGATAAACTAGCAGGAACTGATAAACTCAGAAAACAAATTATAGCTGGGAAATCAGCCAAAGAAATTAAAGCAAGTTGGGAAAAGGGGGTAGAAGAATTTAAGATAAGAAGGGGAAAGTATTTACTTTATTAATTCTATTAACTTACCACAAGTACGCCAATTTCTGGTAGTTGCTTTTACTTCTAATTTCTTTTCAATCAAATTATTGGTAATTTTACTTTTTGCTACTCCATCAGGGCAATGAAAATACATTACATTTTCAATAAGTTGCAAAAATTCATTAACCTGCACCTTATTTTGGATTGACTCCATACCTTCTGAATTTGCTTTACCTGAAAGGAATGTCAAATACAACTTATTACCCTCCATATTTCCATAAGGATTATTACTAATTGCTTTTTTAAGCTCTTTGGGGGTAATTATAAAGGTAGGGACAATAAATCCGTATCGTTTTTCAATAGTATTAATAATAAGTGATGTTAAATCAGATTTACTTTTATCACTTTCAAAAACTACATTTCCACTTTGTATGTAAGTCTGTACATTGCTTAGTCCTTCTTTTCCCAAAACAGCTCGTAAATCGGCCATTTTAATGATCTTTTGGCCACTTATATTTATCCCTCTTAATAGTACAATATACTTGTGCATTTCAAGAAAATTACTCTCCTAAGCCAACAAACATAATGTTAACTGTTTCAAATTTTAATAAACTCATAGGAGTAACATAAAAATTAGAATCTGCAGTAATCATAGCAGGGCGAACACCTGGTTTTGGAGGCATACTCATTAACATTAATGAAGTTGGAGCATTACAAAACACACTATCGTTTCTATAAGTAAAATTAATAGCACCTTCTACTGTATTGTTTAAGGTTAATGTTTGACCTACAAAATCACTTTTTGAATTATTAGCTAATGATAAATGCAGCATTTCATTTTCCATAACTCCAGTTCCTTGATTTACAGTATTTGGATTTTTTGATGCAAACTCTAAAGTAATTGTATTTTCAACAGTTGGATCAGCTACTACTTCATCTGTTTTAGTATTAGAATTACAAGAAGTAATTAATAGGATTACAGATGCAAAAAGTAAGTTTTTAGTCATTTTAATTTATTTTAAGGTTAGTTTTAGTTTTTCAATAATGTTGAATACAGCTGGGCAAACTTCAACATTCTTTTCTGTAATGTTTAGCAACTGACTTTGTTTTATTCTATCGGTATGAGGGTAATCTCTGCAAGCCTTTGGCCTGGCATCATAGATTGTACAATAATTATCAGCTCCTAAAAAAGTACAAGGAGCCGTTTTCAAAACATAAAACCTATCTTCATCAATTTTTAGGTACTGACTAACAACAGCTGAAGGTTTTATTCTTAAATATTTTGCTATCCTACTAATATCCTTATCCGTAAAAAGAGGACTTGTTGTTTTACAACAATTGCCACATTTTAAGCAATCGGTACAAGAAAAAACCTCTTCATGTATAGGATGAATCATTTGATCCAACACTTTAGGCTTCATCCTTTTTAAGCGCTTAAAAAACTTTACATTTTCTTTAAGCTTAAGTTTTAACTGATCCTTATGCTCCTCTAAATCCATTATAGAGTTCTCCCTGGATAAACCTGAAGTGCTGCTGCTAAAATATCAATAGACTTCTGAAGAGCTTTTTTATTCAATACATAAGCAATACGCACTTGTTTTGTACCCGTATTTTGTGTCGCATAAAACCCTGCTGCAGGCGCAACCATAATGGTTGCTCCATCTAAATCAAAATCTTCCAATAACCACTGTGCAAATTTATCTGCATCATCAACAGGTAATTCTGCAATTGCATAAAATGCTCCTTTTGGTTTTGGGCAAATCACCCCCTCAATTTCATTTAATCCTTCTACAAGCACATCTCTCCTACTTACATATTCTGCGCTTACTTCTTCAAAATAAGAAACATCTGTTTTTAAAGCAGCTTCACCAGCTATTTGCCCAAATGTTGGTGGCGATAATCTTGCTTGAGCAAACTTCATTGCAGTAGCCATCAACTCTTTGTTTTTGGACACAATACAACCCACTCTAATTCCACACATAGAATATCTTTTGGAAGTAGAATCAATTACAATTGCGTTTTTCTCCAACCCTTCAATATTTAAAACTGAATGATGCACATGTCCATCATAAGCAAACTCACGGTACACCTCATCAGCAATTAGGAATAAATCATGTTTAATTACAATATTCCTAAGGGTTTCCAACTCTTCTTTCGAATACAAATATCCTGTAGGATTACCAGGATTACAGATAAGAATTGCCTTAGTATTAGGTGTAATTAATTTTTCAAATTCTGAAATAGCTGGCAATGCAAATCCATCATTAATTGTAGTTGCAATTGGCTTTACCTTTACACCTGCTGAAGTAGAAAATCCGTTATAATTTGCATAAAAAGGCTCTGGAATAATAATCTCATCTCCATTATCCAAGCAAGAATTTAAAGCGAATAAAAGCGCTTCTGATCCTCCAGTAGTCACAATTACATCATCTTGATTAATAGAAATTCCCAAGTTTTGATAATATTTAGCCAATCCTTTACGGTAACTTTCAAAACCTGCAGAGTGTGAATATTCCACCACTTTATCAGAGAAATTATGAATAGCCTCTAAAGCCAATTCAGGGGTTTTAATATCTGGCTGACCGATATTTAAATGATATACTTTTTTTCCTGCTTTTTTTGCGGTTTCAGCAAATGGCACCAACTTTCTAATTGGTGATTCTGGCATACTAATTCCTTTGTTTGATATTTTTGGCATAATTGTAAATTTTTGTATAAAAAAACACCCCCATAATTGAGGGTGCTAATGTCGTAATATATTTTGAATTGCTTACTTCTTTTCTAAAGGAGAACCTTCCGTTTTTCTTACTGGAGCAGTTTCTTCTTTTGCAGGAGCATTTACCTCTCCTTTAATTGTTAAGATAACTGGCTTTTTACTTGCATTAGTTGTTAAAGTAATTGTTTTTGTGAATTTCCCAACTCTGTTAGTTGCATATTTCACACCAATTTCAGCAGTAGTCCCAGGAGCAATTTCTTCTCTTGGCCATGTAGGCACTGTACAGCCACAACTTCCTTTTGCATTTTTAATCAATAAAGGCTCAGTTCCATTATTTGTAAATACAAATTTTCTTGCACCATCAGCATTATGTTCAATAACACCATAGTCCACAACTTTCGATTCAAAATCGATAGTTACATTTGTAGACTCTACTTGTACTGCATCAGTTTTAGTTGCTTCTTGTGCATTTGCGAATCCGAACCCAGCTACAAGAGCTAATGATAAAATTATTTTTTTCATGTTTATTTTTTAGTTTATTTTCAAATAATGAACGGCAAATTTAACAAAATATTTTCTTTACGCAAATAAGATATTGCAAGAATTCCTCAGAACAATAGAATTTGTAAATTTGCGAGCTATAAAAATACGATTAAATGAGTATCCCAAAAATATACAACCCACTAATAACTGAAGACAAATGGTACGCCCATTGGATGGAGAAAGGTTATTTCAACTCCACACCAGATGAACGTGAGGCTTACACAATTGTAATTCCTCCACCGAATGTAACAGGGGTTTTACACATGGGACACATGCTAAACAACACTTTACAAGATGTAATGGTAAGACGTGCACGTATGATGGGATTCAATGCTTGTTGGGTGCCTGGTACTGACCATGCTTCTATTGCAACTGAAGCAAAAGTAGTACAAAAATTAGCGAAAGAAGGTATTCAAAAATCAGACTTAACAAGAGATGAATTCTTGTCTCATGCTTTTGATTGGAAAGAAAAACATGGAGGAATCATCTTAGAACAATTGAAGAAACTAGGTGCTTCTTGCGATTGGGATCGTACTAAGTTCACTATGGATCATGACATGAGTGAGTCCGTTATTAAGGTTTTTGTTGATCTGCACCAAAAAGGACTCATCTACAGAGGAGTAAGAATGGTAAATTGGGATCCTTCAGCACAAACTGCTTTATCGGATGAAGAGGTAATCCATAAAGAAGTAAATTCAAAACTATACCACATTGCTTATAATATTGAAGGCAGTGATGAAAAATTAACTATTGCCACTACAAGGCCAGAAACTATTTTGGGAGATACTGCTATTTGCGTAAATCCAAATGACACACGATACACGCACCTAAAAGGTAAAAAAGCAATCATACCATTATTAGACAGGGTAATCCCTATCATCTTTGATGAATATGTGGATATGGAATTCGGAACGGGAGCCTTAAAAATTACGCCTGCACATGATATTAACGATTATCAGCTGGGCGACAAGCATGGATTGGAAACAATTGACATCCTAAATGATGATGGAACTTTAAGTGAAGCTGCTACCTTATATATTGGCAAAGATAGATTTGTTGTTAGAGAAGAAATAGCAGTTGATTTAAAAGAAAAAGGCTACTTAGTAAAAACAGAAGAGTACCAAAATAAAGTTGGTTTTTCTGAAAGAACGGATGCCGTAATTGAGCCTAAACTTTCTATGCAATGGTTCTTTAAAATGGAATCATTCTCAAAACCTGCACTGGAGCATGTAATGAATGATGATATCCAATTTCATCCCCCAAAATTCAAAAATACCTACCGACACTGGATGGAAAACATTAAGGATTGGTGTGTTTCTCGTCAGCTTTGGTGGGGACAACAAATTCCTGCTTATTTTTATGATGGAAATAAATATGTAGTAGCTGAAAGCAAAGAAGAAGCTTTAGCATTAGCACAAAAAGAAAAACCATCAGTAACTATGGCTGACTTACGCCAAGATGCTGATGTACTGGACACTTGGTTTTCTTCATGGCTGTGGCCAATATCAGTTTTTGATGGAATCCGTAATCCTGATAATGAAGAGATAAACTACTACTACCCTACTAATGACTTGGTAACTGCCCCAGAAATTTTATTCTTCTGGGTAGCCCGTATGGTTATGGCAGGATATGAATATCAAGGGAAATTACCCTTTAAGAATGTTTACCTTACAGGAATTGTAAGAGATAAACAAGGAAGAAAAATGAGTAAATCATTAGGGAATTCACCTGACCCAATCACACTGATGGAAAAATATGGAGCTGATGGAGTAAGAGTTGGAATGTTACTATCTTCACCTGCAGGAAATGATTTACCTTTTGATGAAGGATTATGTGAACAAGGACGTAATTTTTCTAATAAAATATGGAATGCTTTCAGGCTAATAAAAGGATGGGAAGTTGAAGATGTAGAGCAACCAGAAAGTGCAAAACAAGCGATAGATTGGTTTGAAAATAAAATTAGCAAAACCATTACTGAAATTGATGAGTCGTACAGTAAATACAGAATTTCGGAAGCATTAATGGGAACTTACCGTTTGGTTTGGGACGACTTTTGTTCTTGGTACCTAGAAATGGTAAAACCAAATTATGGTAATCCAATGGATAGCGTTACTTATGCTAAAACGATTGAACAATTAGAAAAAATACTAAAACTATTGCATCCATTTATGCCTTTCCTTTCAGAAGAAATATGGCACTTAATTGATGAAAGAAAAGAAGATATTATTATTGCAGAATGGCCAAAATCTACAGCTGTAAACGAAACTTTATTAGCTGATTTTGAAAATACAACTGAGGTGGTTGCAGGAATCAGAACAATAAGAAAAGAACAAAATATTGCAAATAAAGAGCAATTGGAATTATTGGTGATTGATAATCAAAAATCCCAAACTAATTTAGATGCCATTATTGCAAAATTAGGAAATCTTACAAGCATAAATACTACTAATGAAAAACCAAGTGGTGCTTTTAGTTATATGGTAAAAGCAAATGAATACTTTATCCCGCTAGGAGACAATATTGATGTAGAAGCGGAAATTGAAAAACTAGAAAAGGAACTTAATTATACCAAAGGTTTCTTGAAATCGGTTGAAGGGAAATTAAGTAATGAACGCTTTGTAAATAACGCCCCTAAACAAGTAGTGGTAAACGAAAAAAACAAAATGGCAGATGCAAAAGCAAAAATTGAAATTTTAAACACTAAAATTAACGATTTTAAAAATGCTTAGAATCCTTATTTTACTATTTATTAGCACTTTTGTTTTTGCCTCATCCCCTATAGAAAAAGAAGGCCTTAGTGGGCACTTTGATTTAGGACTAAACTACACCCAGAATATTGATAAAACTTTGCAGTTCAATAATGTATTTTCAGCTAATTACAAGCATAAAAAATCAGTAATAAGCCTAAACAATAACATCTCCTTTATTAGCAAGACAGGACAAGAAGAGGTGCTAAACAAAGGAGTGCAGGATTTAAAATACTCCTTAAATACCAGCCGACTAGGAGCCGATTTAACCCTTCAGCATTTATATGATATAAGTCGTTCCATACAAAGAAGATGGACAACAGGAGTTGGGCTTTCCTATGCATTAGTAAAATCAGATATTGAAACCGTACGTTTTGGAATTTCTACTCTAAAGGAAAGAGAAACACCAATTAGTGGAGAACAAAAAATGAGTACACGAATGAGTGGAAGTATTGATTTTACAATCAAATTACTTGAAAATGTAGAGCTGATAAGCAAGAACCACTACCAACCCAACATTGAATATTCAGGTGATTTTAGGTGGAAAACAAACTTTTCAATAAGGCTAACGCTTAATTCTCATTTCTTATTTAGCTTCAATAACACTTTCAATTACGATAGTTTCCCTGAAGATAATATCCCAGAAATGGATTATCAGTTGATTAATAGTATTTCCTATACTTTTTAGGAAATAGATATTAGTATTAATTTACACTTTAACTTTAAACTTTCATTTAAACAAAAAGCCCACCAAATTGGTGGGCTTTAATCTTTTATCTAAATACTAATATCTAATTTAATCTCTTTTTAGTTTTCTGTATTTAATTCTTGTTGGAGAAATATCACCCAATCGTTTTTTACGGTTCTCTTCATAATCAGAATAACCACCCTCAAAATACACTACATTAGAATCTCCTTCAAAAGCAAGGATATGCGTACAAACCCTGTCCAAGAACCATCTATCATGAGAAATAATTACAGCACAACCTGCAAAATTATCCAATCCTTCTTCCAAAGCTCTTAGTGTATTTACATCCAAATCATTGGTAGGTTCATCCAGTAAAAGCACATTTGCCTCTTGCCTTAAAGTCATAGCCAAGTGCAAACGGTTACGCTCCCCTCCTGACAATACACCCACTTTTTTATTTTGATCAGAACCAGTGAAATTAAACTTAGCAACATAAGCACGAGAGTTCATTAACTTCCCACCAACAGTTACCTGCTCCTGTCCTCCGGTAATTTGCTCCCAGATTGTTTTTTCCATATCTATATCAGCATGTTGCTGATCAACATAAGCAATCTTTACAGTTTTCCCAACAGTAAATGTACCAGAATCAACAGCCTCTTGTTCCATAATCATACGGAACAAAGTAGTTTTCCCGGCACCATTCGGCCCAACAATACCCACAATACCTGCTGGAGGTAATTTGAATTCTAAGTTTTCATACAATAACTTATCCCCAAATGCTTTACTCACTCCCTCAGCATCAATTACATTACTTCCTAACCTTGGTCCTGGCGGGATATATAACTCAATTCTTTCTTCTTTTTGTCTGCCCTCATCACCAAGTAAGTTTTCATAATTACTCAACCTAGCTTTTGATTTTGAACGCCTACCTTTTGGTGACATACGCACCCATTCTAATTCACGCTCAAGTGTTTTTCTTCTCTTACTTTCAGTTTTTTCTTCTTGTGCTAATCTTTTTGACTTTTGATCCAACCAAGATGAGTAATTTCCTTTCCAAGGAATACCCTCTCCTCTATCTAATTCTAAAATCCAACCTGCAACATTATCAAGGAAGTATCTATCATGAGTAATTGCAATTACTGTTCCTTTATATTCTGAAAGATGTTGCTCCAACCATAGTACTGATTCTGCATCCAAATGATTGGTAGGCTCATCCAATAATAAAATCTCTGGTTCTTGCAATAATAATCTACAAAGGGCAACCCTTCTTTTCTCCCCTCCTGAAAGCACTCCAATAATAGCATCTGGTTCTGGACACCTTAAGGCATCCATTGCAATGTTAAGTTTTGTATCAATATCCCAAGCACCAAGCGCTTCAATTTTATCTTGCAATACTCCTTGCTCTTTCATCAGTTTCTCCATCTTGTCAGCATCCTCATAATTTTCAGGAAGTCCGAAAGCATCATTTATTGCATTGTATTCTGCCAAAGCATCAACAGCTTCTTGCATTCCTTCTTTTACAATTTCAATTACCGTTTTACTTTCATCTAGCTTTGGTTCTTGCTCTAAGTACCCAACTTTGTATCCGTCTGAGAAAGTAACATCCCCTTGATATTGCTTTTCCACCCCTGCAATTATCTTCAAAAGAGTTGATTTACCAGAGCCATTAAGTCCTATAATACCAATTTTGGCACCATAGAAAAAAGAAAGGTAAATATTCTTTAGTACTTGTTTGTTGTTATTGTTGTAGGACTTTGAAAGTCCTGACATTGAAAAAATTATTTTCTTATCGTCTGACATATTTTATTATTTTTAGCGTTACAAAAGTAATTATTAATTCCTTAAAATTTAAAAGATGAAAAAAAGTATCGGTATTGCAGTATTATTAATCGTTATAGGTGTTGTTTTCTTATTAGATAACCTTAATTATGTGCATATTTCAGTTGCTGAACTTATCAGAACTTACTGGCCTGTAATCCTTATTTGGATGGGAGTTGAAAAATTAGTGCGTGATTTGAAATAACCTTCCCTGGATAGCCTTTCTTTCTTCAAGTCTTTTTTCAACAAGATGCTTTACTTCAAAATTCTTTAATCCATATTTTGGGTAAATCAACATCCTTGCTGGCGACTCACTAAAGAAGCGTTCAATTATAATTTCTGGCTTTAGTAGTTCCACAAAATCAACTACCAAATCTATGTATTCATCCAACTCCATGAAGGTAAACATCTCAGGAGTTTTCTTGAATTGAACTGCCATCATAGTATGCTTTACAATCTGTAAGTGATGAATTTTCAAAGTATTCATTGGTAACTGAGAAACCATTTTCGCATGGTTTAACATATCTTCTTTTGTCTCTCCTGGTAAGCCTAAAATAAGATGACCTCCCAAATGCAAGCCTCTACCATCTGCCCTCTTAAAAGCATCAATTGCCTCTTCATGTGTTTGACATCTATTTATCGCTTCTAATGTTTCATTTTTGGTAGATTCTAAACCGAACTCAAGCTTAATAAAATACTCTTTAGCTGCTAACTCCTCCAAATAATCTAACACTTCATCTTTAATGCAATCAGGACGAGTAGCAATAACCAAACCAATTACATCAGGGTGTGATAAAGCCTCTTCATACATCTTTTTTAAATCAGCAAGAGGTGCGTAAGTATTAGTGAAAGCTTGAAAATAAGCCAAATATTTTTGGGTTTTATATTTCTTAGAAAAGAACTCAATCCCCTCATCAATCTGTTGTTTTACTGGCTTTATAGGCTTGCAATAATCAGGATTAAAAGTATTATTGTTGCAATAAGTACAACCTCCAGTACCTTTACTTCCATCTTTATTAGGGCAAGTAAACCCAGCATCAATCGATACTTTTTGCACCCTTCCATTAAATTTTCTTCTTATAAAAGAGGAAAAATCATTATATCGTTTTTCTGGTTGCATAATGCTAAAGAGCCTTGTTTTTTCTTTTTTGCAACACCTCATTCATTCCTTCAATTTTATCACTAAGAGATGTAACGCATAGGAAAGGTAAAAAAGCATGAATTAGCGCTTGTAAACTCATCCAAGATAATTTCAAAGAAAAGCTTAATGCTTTTTGCATGTGTTGCAAATAGGTTTCGCTTACTTGCTTAGGGTGTTCTGTAAATATATTTTTCATTATAGTATTTCTGATAGCGAGAAAGTATCTTTTAATTTTACCCCTCTTTCTGTTTGTTGTACTGTACAACACTCGCTATAATTATCGTGCTGCAAAAATAGGATATACTCTTGTTCTGCAGCTTTTTTCAGGAACTTTTCTTTTTCGGTAAGCGTAAGTAAAGGTCTAGTATCATATCCCATAACATAAGGCAAAGGAATATGCCCAGTACTTGGCAACAAATCAGCTGCAAATACTATGGTTTTATCCTTATAAGTAATATGCGGTATCATTTGTGCTTCCGTGTGTCCGTTTACAAACAGAGTATTAAAATTATTGAACAGTTCCCCTTCTTTTTCCACAAAATTTAAGTGTCCCGCCTCTTGAATTGGAATAATATTCTCTCTTAAAAAAGAAGCTTTCTCTCTGTTATTTGGTTCTGTTGCCCACCTCCAATGCTCCTTATTACTCCAATATTTCGCATTCTTAAATGCCATTTCAAAATTTGTTCTATCAGCATTCCATTTCACACTACCTCCGCAATGATCAAAATGCAAGTGAGTAAGAAAAACATCTGTTACATCATCAGCCGAAAAACCATGCTTTGCCAAAGAAGAATGCAAGTTTACATCACCATGCAAATAATAATGTTTTAGGAATTTATCATCTTGCTTATCCCCTATTCCATTATCAATTAAGATTAATCTATTTCCATCTTCAATTAAAAGTGAGCGCATTGCCCAAGGACAAAGGTTGCTTTCATCTGAAGGATTTGTACGACTCCACAATACTTTTGGCACTACACCAAACATTGCTCCACCATCTAATTTAAAATATCCTGTTTCTATTGTATACAATTGCATGTTAGTAAATTTTGATGCTCCAAAAATAAGAAATGAAATTAAGCTTTAATTTAGTTTCCTAATATATTTACAGAATGAGAATACATTTAATTGCAATCGGAGGAAGTGCTATGCACAACATGGCCTTGGCCTTACACCGTAAAGGCTTTGAAGTTACAGGAAGTGATGACGCCATTTTTAGCCCTAGCAAGGAACGACTAGAAAAACAAGGCTTACTTCCTAAAGAAATGGGCTGGTTTGATGAGAAAATAACAGCTGATTTAGATGCTATTATACTAGGGATGCACGCAAGGATTGACAACCCAGAATTGAAAAGAGCTAAAGAACTAAATATTCCTATTTATTCTTATCCTGAATATATTTATGAGCAATGTAAAAACAAAAAGCGTGTTGTAATTGGCGGTAGTCATGGGAAAACTTCCATTACAGCTATGATATTGCATGTATTACAAAGCCTAAATATTGATTGTGACTATATGGTTGGCGCACAACTAGAAGGTTTTGATACCATGGTTAAATTAACCCATGAAGCTCCTATTATTATTCTAGAGGGTGATGAATACCTTAGCTCTCCTATTGACAGGCGACCAAAATTTCACTTATACCAACCGCACATTGCAGTGCTCAGTGGTATTGCTTGGGATCATATTAATGTATTCCCAACTTTTGATATGTATGTTAATCAGTTTAGGATATTTAAGAACATGGTTGCAGATACACTTATTTATTGCACAGAAGATGAGCAGTTAAACAAATTAGCAAAAGAAGAAACTGCTTGCCAATTGATTCCTTATTCTACACCAAAACATAGCATTAACAATGGTATAACTAAAGTTGAAAATACGGAACTTATCATCTTTGGGAATCATAACCTACAAAACCTAAATGCTGCCAAATTAGTCTGTAATGAATTAGGCGTTTCTGATATTGATTTCTTTGAAAATATTAGTGATTTTAAAGGAGCATCAATGCGTTTGGAATTGGTTAAAAAAACAAACAGTTCTGCAATTTATAAAGATTTTGCACACTCTCCTTCCAAGTTAAAAGCAACTTCCTCTGCAATGAAAAAGCAGTTTAAAACTAGAAGCTTAGTTGCGTGTATGGAACTGCATACTTTCAGTAGCCTAAATGAAGAATTCCTACAACAATATAAAGGATGTATGGATGAGCCAGATACTGCTATTGTCTATTTTAGTCCTGCAGCTATTGCCCATAAAAAATTAGAACCTATTACAACTAAGCAAGTCCACTCTGCTTTTAATCGTGAAGACTTACTAGTTTTTACGGATGCTAAAAAACTAGAAGACTATTTAAAATCTCTAAATTGGGAAAATCAAAACTTACTCATGATGAGCTCAGGAAATTTTGAAGGGATGGAGTTTGGAGAGTTGATACAGTAAAGAATATATCAAACTAACATCTACCTTAGAGAAAGTACTCCAAGGCCTTTACCATATTTCTTTTTATTTTTTCATTTTTAATCTAGGAAACTAAAATCACCAGGAGCAAACATATATAAGGAAAAAAGAATCAGCAGATAGAGAACAAAAGCTCCAATTACAGTTAAGAAGCCTTTCCATGCAGCCCTTACCATTGTTTTGTTATTATAAGCATAAGCAATAATTACTCCAAAAATAAGCAGAAACATACCCATAAAATAACCAACTGTTTTATGAATACCCTCATTTGGGTCTGGCAATAACTCAACAATAGGGAATGCAGCAAAAATATTTACTGAAAGACAAATTAAAATAACAAGGGAGAAAGTTCTTTTCATTTGGTAAAGATAATAAATCTAAATTTTGTTTTATAATTTTGTAGCATGAGATATATTATACTACTAACATTATTATTCACCAATAATTTTACTTATAGCCAAAATACTTTCAGTTATTTAGGTACACTTATTTTAGCTAATAACACGCCCATAAGTTTTAGTTTGGATCTACAAGAAGATAATGGCATTGTAAATGGTTATTCCATCACCAATATTAATACGCCTGATGAAACTAAGAGTGAAATAAGTGGGTTATATTTTAAAAAAGAAAAATCTTTTCAGCTGCAAGAAACGCAAATTCTGCAAACAAAATCAGAAGCTGCACTGAATACCTTTTGTTATATCAATATGAACTTGAGCCTTAAGGGAAAATTTGGCAGCAAGCGAGTGCAAGGCACTTTTACAGGTAACTTTTTAGATAGTACAGAGTGCGCAAGTGGTAATATAATCCTGATGGAAAAAACTAAACTAGAGAAGAAAATTAATAAGATAAAAAAGAAAGTAGAAAAAAAATACAATGAAAAGCACCAAGATACATCTTTGGTTAAAACAACACAAATACTAAAAGATGGTGATGATTTTACAATTAATTGGCAAAGCAATAAACTGAGGCTCTTTATTTGGGATGCCAATATGGAAGATGGTGATAAGATTACACTTACTATAAATGGAAATATTATTCTTGATGATTTTGAGACAACAAACGACAGAAAGAAAATAAAATATAAATTACAAAATGGCGAGAATATCATTGAGATAAAAGCTACTAACTTAGGGACTTCCCCACCGAATACTAGCCGTATAGAACTAGTAGATAGCAAAACTAAATATCCAATAATTACTCAATTGGAATTAGGAAAAACAGCTGTCATTAAAATTATAAAATAAAAAATCCCAGAACTTTCGTTCTAGGATTATTATTTTTTAGTGAACTCGGAGGGATTCGAACCCCCAACCTCCAGAGCCGTAATCTAGTGCACTATCCAGTTATGCTACGAGTCCTAAAAGGCTGCAAATATAATTTATTCGTTCTTAGTTTAATTTATTTTAGGAAAGAATATTAAAGAATTTCAACATTTAATCCATAAAGAGCTAAATCATCTTTTACAGGCTCTAAATCAGCAATTTCACCTATTACAATTTCGCAACTTCCTTTATAATGAGTAAGCAAAGCACATTGTTCTGCTTGTATAGGATCTTGATCGCAAATAGCGGTCAAACAATCCACTACATGTTCAAAGGAATTATAATCATCATTTATTAAAAATAACGATTTTACTTTTATCTTACTTGAGCCCAATTTTGGTGTAGACTTTTGTGATTTTTTCATATTAGTTATTTTTTTCCAAATTTAATCTTTGTTTCCTCTCCTCTTACTAATCGCTCAATATTTTTCTGATGAGTTATTAACGATAAAATTGGAACAAAAACTGCAAAGAGATTTAAAGAAGAATTATCAGAGCCCAAAACCAATATTATAAAAATTGGAAAAGAGACAGATGCTAAGATTGAACCTAAAGAAACATATTTTGAAAAAACAAATACAAGGATAAATACAACTATAGAAAATAAAGCTGCCAAAGGATGTAAACCAATTAACAAACCTAATAGAGTTGCAATTCCTTTTCCTCCTCTAAAGCCAGTATATACTGGGAATAAATGCCCAATTACTGCAGCAATTCCAAATACTAATCGCACTTCAAATTGCCCTTCAATAGAAGTAGGTATTTCTGTTAAAAAGTAAAAATAATTAACAGATAACCATCCTTTAAATATATCCATTATCAAAACTGGAATACCTGCTTTTTTTCCTAAAACCCTAAAAGTATTAGTTGCTCCAGCATTACCTGAACCAAACTCACGCACATCAATTTTATAAAAAGTTTTGCCCACCCAAACAGCAGATGGAAATGCCCCCGTTAAGTAGGCAAGTAAAATAAATAATATGGTTTCAGTAGTTAACATAAAAGGCCGGCAAGATAATAATTAATACTTTTTCTTAACTGATTTCAGGAACTTCTCAGTAACATCTTCAGGTGCAGACATATACCTATAAGGAGTTGCTCCTTTTACCCTTTCTGCAACTCGCTTACCATCTGCAACTTCATTAATTGCAGTAGTAAAATCAGGGTTAGTTGACCAAGCACGCATTACCCCGTTCTTGTACTGAAAATAATATTCATCATACAATTCAGTTTGCAAATAGAGCGTTAACACATCCGAATTCTGACCTTTTTCAATAATTACATAACCATCAAGTGTGGAATTTACTTGTTTATCCAAAATGCTACTAATTGCAATAGCGCCCTTTGCAACATAGGCTTTATTTTTATTATCCCATTTCAATTTTGTTTTTGCAAAGACAATAGAATGTTTCATCTCTTCAGGAAATTTAGAATACTCATCTTTCATTTCCAAATCAACCAATAGCATTTCCCCTCTTTCTTTACCAACTACTCTTGATAAGTTATTTGCAAAATTTTCATCATACTCAAATAACTCTTTTCCTGGAGCGCTATACAAATCCTCAGCCATTACACGCAAAGCTGCTTCCGAAAAGAAAAAATCCAACATCAAGAAACCTTCAATTTCTGTTTTCTGATTTTTCATATCGTGTGAAGCTCTGGCAACAGAACTTACCTTTATCTGCCCTAAATCCAAATTCAAGTCCATTACTCCCACTCCTTTAGTTGTACATGTTTTATCATACAAAGTATAATAATTCGACAAGGTATCAGGCCCTCCAACTACATAGGCGAATTTCTTTTTATCATACCTTAAAGTATAAGAAGCCGAAAGCACATTCATATCTAATGCTGTTCGTTTTTTCTCGCTCAAAAAGGTGGAATAGAAATTAGTAGAATCAAAACTCATAACAAGCCCAGTAGATAATAAATCATCAGCATCATTATAAATCTTATCTTCCAAAGTAAATACAATATTTTTAGGATTTATTTTTGAACGGAACTTTATCCACTGCTTATCTAATAAAGCACAAGCATGATTCGTCATAAAATAACCATCAAAAATCAGATTTTTTTGATCAGCAATTAAATCAACATTTCCTTTAAAATCAAATTTATTATCCAAATGAAAAACTTTATCAGAAGCAACTTCTCCCCTAGCAATTGTAATGGTATCGGTATTTACTCTAATTTCTTTAAAGAAGATTTTCTGCTCATTATTCATAGCATCCTTATAGGTGTAATCCCCACTTGCCGTATAATTATTTGCTGATTTAATATCAACTAAAGCATTAGTAAATATATGGTATTCAGTTAAATCATCTGCCAGTACTTTGGCGCCATACAAGGTTTCAATTACTGCTTTTTTGGCAACAGTTACAATTCCTGAATCAGGATAAATTATTGCATCAGCAATTGCAATATCCTCCACACCATTGGCATGAATTATATAATCCTTTAAGCTGTAAAAAGCCGTTTTAGCCATAAAACTTAAAGAATCTTGTGCTGGATGTACGGACACAAACTTTGAGCCTTCCCCACTTGCAATTTCATCTCCTAGCATTAAAGACTCCTCATCCATAGCCCATTTTAATTTATCAATATATGAAATATACTGATTAGCTGGCAACTCAACATAAGAACCCGCACCATTGGAATGGAAAATACCTTCACGCAAAGCTAAATCAATATGCGACTTAAGGTTATTAGCCTTAAATGCCAGATTACCTCCATCTTCAAACACCCTTAAACTTGCGGTATCTGAACCGAACCAATTCGCATTATAGGTAAATAAATTAGAATTTACTTTTGCCTTATCTAATGACATAATTCCACCTCCAGTTAGTCCTGTTGGTCGCATTAATAAATTTCCAGCAAATGTTGCTTGTTCATTATAGAAATCAAATTCATCATTCGTTTTGTACACATTCAACTTGTCATTATAGGGTTCAAAATGCGCATAAGTTTCTGTGTTTTTTACATCAGGAAATTCAATTCCACTTTGCACTTGTGCAATAGCAAATGATTGCGTGTAGAGGTTAGTAGAATCTGGGAAAAAGAAAATCTCTTCAGCAGAGGCTCTAGAAGTTAAATACTCAAAATCACCACTACCTTTCAACCCTTTATGGCTTAAATGAATATCGTTATTATACCTTCCTTTTCCGCCATATATTGCAAAACCATCAGATGGTGTTTTACGAGTAAACCCAAGTGAATAATCATCTTGCAAACGCAAAGTATCATCAAAAGTAGGAAAAATTCCTGCCGACTGAAAAGTACCTGCGAAAGCCAAACCTTTACCTGTATAGTTATCTAAACTATCAATTTCAAAAGGCAATAAGTGGAATGAAAAACGCTCTCTATCATATACCCCATCATAAATTGCACTTTTATCATAATAAGCATAAGAATCTTCAAATGATCTGAAAATTGGGAATTCAGGAAAACTGTCTTTTCTAATTCCTGATTTATTAGTAGTATCATCAATTCTTAAATCCCCTGTAACTGCCTCAATTACCGTCCTAACTACTGTAAGCACCTCATTGCCATACATATCCTTTTTTATTGGATGTACAGGTACTGACAACTGCACAGAATCAATCTGGTTCAAATCAACTTTAAACTCATCATAATGGAAAAAGAATTCTCTACCAAAGAGGTTTAACCTCCCTTTACCCGCAAATATTTGTCCATTAAAAATAAAATCTCTATTCTTTTTAATCACCAATAATCCATCTTTAGGATATAAGTAAACTTCCCTTTCTTTACTAAGTTCAATCTTATGAATACCGAGAATATTTAAATCTTTAGTTGCTAAGTTTAAAGCAGCATTCACTAAATATTTTTCGTTGGTTTTATACTCTCCAGATGATATTACAGAATTAAATGCAATTACATCATAATCTCCTAATTCAGAAGCTGCATTTACATAATTATAGAGTTTTGGCAAAACAGAAATTCTCTCTTCTCCAAAATCATAAAATATAAAGCCATCATTTGCTAATTGAATTAAATAATGTTGAATTTGAGCAAGAGGGAATCGAGCAAAACGAGCAAAATCCTCAACATAAAACTTCTCTTCTTGCTTTTCCCTCACATAATTATTAACCAACATCAAAGGGTGTATTGCATCCACTCCCTGCATAGATTCAAATTTTTCTTGCAAATACATATCCACTGACTCAAAATCAACACGAGATTCTGCAGTTCCTGGCAAAGAACCAAAAGTTATAATATCTTTATCAATATTCCATTGCAAGAGCTCAAAATCCATAGTAACATTATGGTAGGTATTTAGCATAGGAGCGCCTGAAATCCCATTTACATCTCTGAATAATTGCAGTTGCCTTTTACTATCAATATACTTAAATTGCAGGTTAGCATGATAAATAGAATCAGCATCAAAAAATATTTTTATCCCTGCCCCCTGCGAAACTATTTTATCTGTACCAATACTAAAGCGATTTGCATTTGCCACAAAAACTGGAGTTCCATTTCTTTTAAAAATGATTCTTGCCTGAGCATAATCACCTCCATCAGCTATAAATTTTTTCCCTTGCATCTTATACCCTCCTTTATAATCTACATTTGGGAAGATTTCTTTCATTTCTACATTTTTACTATAAGAAGTGAATTTTGGGAAATTTTTTGCCTGCCTTGCTGATGCTACCTTATTAATAACCTGCCCAATTATTGGAGATGGGAAAATATATTTATTATAAAATACTGCTGAATCAGCAACTAGTTGACTTTTACGAGTATCAATTTTATAATCAGAAATTGTAGCATAAACCGAATCCTTAGCTAAACCTTGTCCTTCCCAAGTAATTACACCTCCTTGTCCTTCCCATTCATTAGATACAAAATAATACTTTCCTTTTGTCCCCTCAATAGTATAAGAGCCGCCATCAGCACTACAAGTTAAATTAAAAGGAGTATTAAAAAGAATGATTGGCTCTATCACCTGAAACTCAAATTTGTAATCTTCACTACTAACACCCCAAGAAGCCCCTTTACTGGAACGCAAGCTATTTTCTTTTAGCAAGCCATCCGTAAATGCACAAAATAATAGTAATTTTTTAGTGGTTGTATTATCAACTGTTTTATCAAAAACACCTAACCATTCTGGCAACATACTTTCTCCTTTAGCATGCTTATCCACTAGCATTAATGTAGATAAAAACTTAGAAAAATGAGTATTCGCACGCAAACGCTTATCCAACATTTTATTAGAAATAATAATAATTTTTTCTTTTTCGGAAGCCGAAAAACCAGAAGTACTTTTTGAAAAAGATTTAAATATTGCCTTTAAGTCGGCATTATCTGAAGCAGTCATAAAAGCATTTAACTCCTTAATATAAGCAGGAAACTCTTTTGAAAACTCTTTTAGTTTTCCCTTTTTCTGTGCGAAAGTTGAAAAAGAAAAAACAAGCGTTAATACAAAAAGTATTACGCCTTTTTTAAATGTAACATTTGCCATTTGTTTTTATGTTTTTGTACAACCAATTCCAAACCTAGTTGTTCTGATTTTTCTAAAATTAAAGGAATATCTTCTTTTAAGAAACCACTAAATAATATTTCGGATTTCTCATTCATAGCCCCTACATAAGCCCTAATATCATTAAGGATAATATTCCTATTGATGTTTGCTAAAATAATATCAAACTTTGCATCTCCTATGGCATCAGCATCACCATGAATAAAATCAATATTATCAACTGAATTAAGCTCTGCATTTTCTTCTGCATTTTCAAACGCCCATTCATCAAAATCAATACCAATAAGAGAATTAGCCCCTAATTTAGCAGCCAAAATTGCCAACACTCCAGTACCACTCCCCATATCTAAAACTGATTTATCCTTAAAATCAATTCCAAACATTTCATTCATCACCAAGGAAGTTGTTTCATGATGCCCAGTACCAAATGACATTTTAGGGGTAATAATTATTTCCTGTTCTACATCAGGAAAAGCGTTATGAAAATGAGCACGAATTACACATCTATCATTAATATGTACAGGTTCAAAATTATTTTCCCATTGCTCATTCCAATTTTCTTGCTTTACTTTTGTAATCGTGAATGTAAGTTCACACAATTCAGCCACTTCAGTAATAATTTCTTTTACGGCCGTTTCATTGAGCAAATGAGTTTGCACATAAGCCTTTACCCCTGTATCATCTTCAGTATAGGATTCAAACTCAATTTCATTGAGCCTTGCCACCAATATATCAGTAAAAGGTGCAACAGGATTTACTCTAATATCTACTTCAGTATATTCCATTAAAAGGCTTGTGTTATTGCTACAAAATCACTTGCATTTAAGGATGCTCCTCCAATCAATCCCCCATCAATATCTTGGCTTGCAAACAGCTCTTTTGCATTACTTGGTTTGCAACTTCCACCATATAATATTGAAGTGTTTTCTGCTACTTCATTTCCATATTTTTCTGATAATAAATTCCTGATAAAAGCATGAATCTCTTGTGCTTGATCAGTACTTGCTGTTACTCCAGTACCAATTGCCCAAATAGGTTCGTAAGCAATTACAATATTTTTAAATGCGGCTGCTGAAAAATGAAATAAACTCTCTGATAATTGAGCTTTAATCCAGTCAAAATGAACCCCACTTTCTCTTTGTACTAAACTTTCACCACAACAGAAAATTACTTTTAAATCATTAACAAATGCTTGCCCTACTTTTTCCTTTAAAAGCGAGTTGCTTTCAGCAAAATTCGCTCTTCTTTCGGAATGTCCTAGCACAACATATCTTGCACCACAAGAGGCAATCATATTTGCAGCAACTTCTCCTGTAAAAGCTCCTTTTTCATTCGCACTACAATCCTGAGCTGCAGCTACTACTTTAGAAGTGTTAGCACACATTTTTGCTACCTTATGCAAATACACAAAAGAAGGTGCAAATATCACATGAACATTATTCTCATTAGGCAATTTAGCTAGCACATCTTCCACTAAAGCAATTCCTTCTGCTCTATTTAAATTCATTTTCCAGTTTCCTGCAACTATATTCTTTCTCATATTAACTTATTCTTATTCGGGGGTCGAGCCACCCATATATTAAATCGACTATTATATTAGTTATTACAAAAATTGAAGCAATAAATAGCACAGAACCCATCACTACTGGCAAGTCCATTTTATTAAGTGCATCCACTATTTCTTTTCCTATTCCGTTCCAAGCAAAGATGTATTCTACAAAAACGGCTCCTGCTAAAAGGGAGGCAAACCAACCCGAAACGGCAGTTACTACAGGATTCAAAGCATTGCGTAAAGCATGTTTAAAAATCACAGTAAATTTACTCAATCCTTTGGCTGTTGCCGTACGTACATAATCCATGGAAAGCACTTCTAACAATGAGTTCCTGCACAACTGGATAATTACTGATAATGGACGAATCCCTAAAGTTATTGCTGGTAGAATTAAGTTTTTGATTTGCAAAAAGGAACCCCTTCCGTAATCATCCACTTCATACAAACTACCTGTCATGTTTAGTCCAGTGTAATTATGCAATACAAAACCAAACAACCATGCAATAATGATAGATGCAAAAAAGGAAGGCAAGGACATTCCTAATACTGAAATAAATAAGATTATTTTATCAATAAAAGTATCTTTATACAAGGCAGAAAACACTCCTAAAATCAAACCTAAAAACAAAGCAATACCAATGGAAGACAGTGCTAAAACAAAAGTATTCTGAAAGGTATTTCCTATAATTGAGGTAACGGATGTTCCCGTTCTAACAAAGGATTCTCTAAGGTAAGGAACTTTAAATACAAGGGTATAATCAGCAATGCTAAACAATTGTATAAATTGATATTTCCCACTTGCTAAAGAGGTAAAAGCAGTAGTACTATTATGATGAACTGAAAGTGGTAAAACATCATTCAGGTACAAAGCATATTGTTCTCCAACCGAACGATCAAAACCATACTTATGTTTAATAATAGCCAACTGATTTGAATCCTCACGTTTGTCCAACATCATACGAGCAGGGTCGCCAGGTAATACATTGAACAAAAAGAAAACTAGCGTAAGTACCCCCCACAAAACAAGGACACCATATGTTATCTTTTTAGTAATGTAAGCAACCACAATTTCTATTTATCTAAAAGTAATTGCAATTCTTCAGCATGATATTCATTATACCCAGTACCATCAAACAATCTTATCTGTTTTGCTCCTTTATAAAGAATCACAATAGGGTTATCATAATCAGGAAAAGTAATCTCCATATAACTATCTACTTCATCAGTATCATAATTTGCAAACGGCATTACTTGGTAAGGATATTGATTACCTACATATTCAAAAAAGCTAGGAATATTATCTTGCTCAGTATCTGAAAATACAATATGAATTGCAGGAAAACTCTCTGATAAATTAGACAATGAATCTAAACTTCTTGCAGCATGTTGGCAATGTTCACATCCAGCATCAAAATAACATAGAATTTTATACTCTTCTGAATGCTTAAAGTTATCATCTTCAACAAATGAAACGAAACTACTTCCTTCTGATTTAGTTTGAGATGAAACCGGTAAGAACGCAAACATAACCAGCAATACAGATAAGAATTGTATACTTAATTTTGAACAGCTATTTTCTTTATCGTCAGCAGTATTTTTATACAAATACCCTAAAACAGCAATAGTAATTATGTTTTTAATTAAGGCTTGTAAAGGAGACATAGGAATTAAATCGCCAAAGCAACCACAGTTTTCGCTATCCCCTAAGAATATAGAATAAGACAGGTGCAAACTAAATAATACAAGCAAACCAATTGAAGATGGAATAATTAATTTCTTCAAGTAGTTTTTTTGAAGTATTGCAAAAGCAATAAGCAGTTCAATTGCTAAAATGAAACGAGAAAGATAAGGAACTAAATCTTCTGGGAATCCCATAGGAATTAATTGCCCTTGTTCAAACACTTTAGTGATACCAAACATTGGTGTTGGGTACAATTTTGCAAATGCTGAAAGCAAAAATAGTGCTGAAATAAGCACACGAATAATCATTGGTAAGTTCTTTTTCATAATTTTATTTTTCTAATTTGATTAACGCAAAAACAGCATAGTTTAGCATATCCAAGTAATTTGCATCTACTCCTTCCGAAATTAAAGTAGCACCATGATTGTCTTCAATTTGTTTTACACGCAAAATCTTTTGCAGGATTAAATCAGTAAGTGACGACACACGCATATCACGCCAAGCTTCCCCATAATCATGGTTTTTGGCAATCATAAGTTCCTTAGCAATATTGGCATGCTTACTAAAGATGTTCATAACCTCATTATAGTCCATTTCTTCAGCAAGATCAGAAACTCCTAATTCCAATTGAATAAGCCCAATAATTGCATAGTTTACAATTCCTACAAACTCATTAGCAATCCCTTCCTCAACCTTTTGTTGTCCCTTTTGTTCTATTGAACGAATCCTTTGTGCTTTAATAAAAATTTGATCAGTTAACGAGCTGATTCTCAGTATGCGCCAAGCGCTACCATAATCTTTCATTTTCTTAGCGAAAATGTCCTCACATTTTTTTATTATTGAATCGTATTCAGCAATTGTCTGTTCCATATAATTTTAACCTTTAATAATGCCGAAATATACATCATTTAAACCCTCAGAAACCCAAAACTTAAAAAGCAATTCGAGTATCTTTTCAACAAATACTGCAATTGTAATGGGGATATTAAATGTAACAGAAGATTCCTTTTTTGATGGCGGAAAATACAGCAATCCACAACAAATTGTAAGCAGATGCAAACAAATGCTAGAACAAGGCGCTAAAATTATTGACATAGGCGCACAATCCAGCCGACCAGGAGCAATATTAATACAAGCAGAAGAGGAAGTTTTAAAGTTGCTACCCATCATTAAATTGTTAAAAACTGAAATTCCTGAAATCATAATTTCCATTGATACCTTTTGGGCAAAAACAGCTAAAGAGTGTATACTTGCTGGCGCACACATTATTAATGATATTTCAGCAGGAGAAATGGACACAACTATGTATGATACAATTGCAAAATTGCAAGTTCCTTACATAATTATGCACATGCAAGGCACGCCACAAAATATGCAAAGCAACCCCACCTACAACAATGTAGTAGCGGAAGTAATTACCTATTTTGATAAAAAGATAAAACAACTAAAAGCAAAAGGAATTCAGCAAATAATTATTGATCCAGGCTTTGGTTTTGGAAAAACCTTAAGTCATAATTATCAACTTTTAAATGCACTAGAACAATTTAATCAATTTGAAATTCCTATACTAATAGGTACTTCACGCAAATCAATGATTTACAAATTACTAGATATAAATCCTCAGCAGGCATTGAACGGAACAAGCATTACCAACACCATGGCATTGCAAAAAGGCGCATCTATATTAAGAGTACATGATGTAAAAGAAGCCATGGAGTGCATTAAAATCACTACATTCGCAAAAAATCTATCATAAATGGAATTTCTAAATTTAGGCTTTATTGAACTTATTGACATAGCACTAGTTGCTGTACTAATTTACCAGCTATACAAACTAGTGAGAGGTACAGTTGCCATCAATATTTTTATTGGTTTAGCCGCTATTTACTTACTATGGAAAATTGTTGATGCCTTTCATTTTCAGCTATTAAGCGAAATACTAGGTCAGTTTATTGGGGTTGGGGTCATCATTTTAGTAATTGTTTTTCAGCAGGAACTTAGGAAATTCCTCATGTTTATTGGGAAAGGAAAGCTAATAAAAAACAAAGGACTTTTTAAATTCAACTTTAGTGTTCAGCACGAAAACAAACTAAATAGTTCGGCAATTGCAAAGGCCTGTGAGGATATGGCAAAAACGAAAACAGGTGCAATTATGGTAATCACACAAATGGATGACTTGGCTGTATTTGCTGAAACGGGTGTAGCTATGAATGCTGAAATTTCAGTTCCTATGATTGAAAGTATTTTTTATAAAAATAGTCCGCTACATGATGGAGCAGTAATCATTAGAGATAATAAAATCATTAGTGCAAGATGTGTACTTCCTGTTAGTAATAGTGATGATTTTCCTGGCCATTTAGGAATGCGCCACAGAGCAGCAGTAGGTATTACGGAAGAATCGGATGCCGTAACCGTTATAGTATCGGAAGAAACAGGAGGTATATCTTATGTAAAGGATGGGGAGCTATTTACCAAACGAACTGCAGAACAATTAGAACAATTCTTGAATAGGATTTTTACTAAGAGCAAGTAGTTTTATTTAATAAATATAAGACAAATAGATTAACAATAAACTAAAATTATGGAAAAAGAATTTAAAGTAGAAGTAATAAAAGAAGGAGCATTGGGAACAATCTTATTTGGATCAAGTAGACTACCTGTAAGCAAAATGGAAACTGTAATGAATAAGTATGGTAAACAAGGTTGGGAAGTGGCGTTTCAGGTTATAGAGCAACATAGAATGCTCTTCATCTTTAGTAGAGAGGCTATAATTATAACTTTCGTAAGAGATAAAAAGGTTAAAGTTATAAAAAATGAAGACAAAGAAATTTCGGAAGAAACAAATACTGAGCAAAATGAAATTGAAAAAATTAAACAAACAGCTACTTCTAATGAATTAATAGTAATAGTTAAGAGAACTGGTAAAATTGAGAAAATAACAAAAAAAGATTGGGAGGAAATTGTTAAAATAGGGAATGAAGATAAATTTGAAGTAAAATAGAAAAACTAGACTAACAATAAACTAAGATTACTCCAGCACAATAAACTTTTTACTTAGTTCAAAACTAGAAGCCCTTAAATTAATAACATAAACACCTGCTGTTTTAGGTTTTATAATTCTTACAACTTCTTGTAAATTATTGATATACAAAACCCCTGTATCTATTAATTTACCATCAACTGAATATATTTTAAACTCAATATCTTTATCAATACTTGTACTAATTGGTAAAACAAAATCATGATTCAAAAACTGATGTGCACTATAATAATCAGGAATTCCATAGCCAAACTGGTTATCAGGATTAAAATACCTGTCTGCTGATTTGTAAATTGCATCCTTAATATAAAAAGCCGATTTATCCTTATTCGCTCCCCACAAACAAGCCACCATTCCTGCCGTAACTGGGGAGGAAAATGAAGTTCCATTCCCTGTCATAACATCATTATTAGAAGTGGCAACTAATGTATTTTTTCCTTGCGCTACTACATTTGGCTTTAAGTAACCTTCTGCATTTGGCCCGTAAGAACTAAAAGGTGCAAAATCCTTATTCTCATCAACAGCACCTACAGTAAGCACAGCTAAATTATCGGCAGGAGCACCAATATAATGCCAATTACTATTTCCTGAATTTCCTGCAGAATTCACAACAATAATTCCCTTACCACACGCCATACCCGCCCCAATACTTATTGGTGCCGTTTTACCATCCATATCAGCATAAGTATGGTTTTGAATTGCATTATCAAAAGTAGTATATCCTAAAGAAGAATTAATAATGTCAGCCCCTGCACTATCTGCAAATTCAGCAGCACATACCCATAAATATTCTTCAATCAAGTTTTCAGAAAACACATCCTCACTCCTTAGTAAAAGGTAATTTGCATCAGGGGCTGTACCAATCATTTTCCCGCTTTGCTTACCGCCCATAGTACTTAGCACCATCATCCCATGGGTATGATCGTCATACACATTTGTATTCCCGTCTACAAAATCATAAGTAGTAATAATTTGACTTTGCAAATCAGTAAAAATATCCAGTTCATTTACCTTGTAAAACCCTGCATCAATCACTGCAATAAGCATTCCTTCTCCTAAAAAACCTTTTGTGTGCATTTTATCGCCACCTAACATTTTCAACTGATTATAGGCATTAGCATAATCAGCAGTACTATAAGATGATTGCCATTTTTCACTTACTGATTTAGAATTTTCCCAACCCCCAAAATAGATAATCGTATCAATAAAAGGCTGGTTTACAGTCTGAATAAGCATACTATCAAAAGTACTAACCACTACCCCATTAAACCATTTTGATTTATTTTCAACCGTAAAACCTGCAGCAGTTATTTGTTGTAAATAACCTGCAGTTATTGGCAAATCAGTACTATCAATTAGTACACCTTGCTTTAGTCTTTTAGCAATTGTTCGTACTGATAAATATTGCTCAGGAGCATCAATACTAAAATTAGTATTTGCCTTATTATTGAATGAAATAAAATACCTAAAAGCACCATCCTGAGCAAAAACGAATGTTGGAAATAATAAAAGAAAGAGTATTTTTTTCATGTCTTATTTTTTAATTATTAGTTTTTTTATCAGCTCAACATATCATAGTTACTACATTCTATCAGGTACACCAGCACCCAACAATCGCATAGCGGTTTGTATCACCTCACCTACTTTAGTTGCAAGTCCTAATCTGAAATTAATTAAGTCCTCACTTTCAGCAGTTAGGATAGCCGTATTTTGGTAGTAGTTATTGAATTCTTTTACCAATTCATATACAAAATTGGCCACCAATGCTGGACTATAATTAGCTGCCGCTTCTTGTATCACAGCAGGAAACTCAGTCAATAACTTTATAATTTCTTGTTCCTTTGCTGTAATATCAACAGCACTTGGCAGAGCCACCTCAGCAGTATGCTTTCTTTTTAAGGATTGAATACGAGCATATGTATATTGTATAAACGGCCCTGTATTTCCATTAAAATCAATAGATTCTGCAGGATCAAAAAGCATACGCTTTCTAGGGTCAACTTTTAGCATAAAGTACTTTAATGCACCCATACCTACTGTTTCGTAAAGGGTGTTTGCTTGTTCATCTGTCATACCTTCTAACTTCCCTAATTCCTTGGCAATGTTTTTGGCTGTACTTACCATTTCCTCCATCAAATCATCAGCATCCACCACAGTTCCCTCACGCGATTTCATTTTCCCACTTGGCAAGTCCACCATTCCGTATGACAAATGATAGCAACTCTTTGCCCAGTCATACCCTAGTTTATCAAGGATTAAAAACAATACCTTGAAATGATAATCTTGCTCATTCCCTACCGTATAAGCCATATTTGAGAATGAAAAATCCTCATGCCTTTGTATTGCAGTACCAATATCTTGTGTCATGTAAACAGCCGTGCCATCCGAGCGCAAAATGATTTTCTCATCTAAACCTTCAGCCGATAAATCTATCCATACCGAGCCGTCTTCTTTTTTATAAAAAACTCCTTTATCAAGTCCAATCTGTACAACTTTCTTACCTAACAGATAAGTATCACTTTCATAATAGTTCTTATCAAAATCAACCCCAAGTCTACCGTAAGTACTTTTAAAACCATCATACACCCAAGCATTCATTTTTTCCCACAATGCAATTACAGTTGGCTCTTTTGCCTCCCAATCCCTCAACATATCTTGGGCTTTCTTAAAGATAGGAGCTTGCTTTTCTGCTTCTTTCTGTTCCATACCATCAGCAACTAAATCAGCAACTTCTTTTTTATAATGCTTATCAAACTCCACATAATACTTTCCTACAAAATGATCTCCTTTCATACCTGTACTTTCAGGGGTTTCTCCCTTTCCATATTCCTGCCAAGTAATCATTGATTTACAGATATGTATTCCTCTATCATTTATGATTTGCACTTTTTTCATATTCTTACCACTTGCCTTAATAATTTCAGCAACTGAATACCCTAAAAGGTTATTACGAATATGTCCTAAATGTAAAGGTTTGTTCGTGTTAGGTGATGAATATTCCACCAAGTAAGTAGGTGCATCTTCAGCAGCTTTTACAGTTCCGTAATCAGCAGTACTATAAGCCGAAACAAACTGATTACACCAATATTCCTGTGTGATTTCTAAATTCAAAAAACCTTTTACCACATTGAAACCTGCAACCTCAGCAACCTTTTCCTTTAGGTATTCTCCAATCTGCTCAGCAGTTTGTTCTGGTCCTTTTCTTGACGCACTCAACAATGGAAATACAACTAAAGTTACATCCCCTTCAAAATCCTTTCTCGTTTTTTGAAATTGAATACTTTGATCTGTAGCCGAATACAATTCAGCTAAACATTTTTCTATTTCAGGTTTTAAAATTTGTTCAATCATTATTTTTGTTTTGGTAAAAATATTTCTGCCATCATACATCTTGCACTTCCTCCACCACAAGCCTCAATAGTATCTAATGAACTATATATTATCGGACAATGTTTTTCAATAGCCGCTTTTTGTTCTTCCGTTAAGCTACTATAAGCCGAGTTGGACATTACAAGATAAGGTTTATCACCCATCACCTGCAACATATTTCCTGCAAACCTATGTTTTTGAGATTCCGTTATTTCAATAATTTCTTTTCCTGTTTTACTAAGCGTTTCAAGCATATGCTCTCTTTCTGATTCATCATCAATAGTATCTAAACAAATAACCGCAAAAGTATCCGCCACACACATCATTACATTAGTATGATAAATTGCCATTCGTTCCCCTTCAACATCTTGGTTGGCTGTAAAGCAAACCGGCTGGTAACCAAACTCTTCACAGAATTGCATAACAGCAACCTCATCCGTACGTATAGAAATAGCTGCATAACATATCTTATTCTCTCTATCCAACACCATACTTCCTGTTCCCTCTAAGTACTTATCGTGTTCTTCAAATTCTGTAAAATCCTTTATGCCTTCAATATTAAAACCATGATCATCTACTAAAGCATCAAAGATATCTTCTCTTCTTTCGTCCCTCCTATTTTCAGCACACATTGGATACAAACCTACCATGGCATCATTATGGAACGACACCCAATTATTAGGAAAAATAGAATCGGGCGTATCAGGATATTCTGTATCCTCAATCACGACAACATTAACTCCAGCATTTTCTAATTTCTCTACAAATGTATTGAACTCATTTAAAGCATTTTCTTGGGTTTGTTCAGCCGTTAAATTATCCAACACCTGCTGATAATAATTATTGACAGCTGTTTGCTCATTGTATCTAAAGCCGACTGGCTTTATCATCATTATATTATTTGTAATCTGTTTCATTTATCTAATATCTATTATCTCAAATCTAACTTCTAATCAAAGGCATTGTTGAACATCTTAAAAGCCCTTCCATTTTTGCTATCTCGGCATAAGGAACTTCTTCAACTGTAAATCCTCTTTTCCTTAATTCTGTATTCAATCTTGTAAATCCTTTTTCTGATACAATTACTTTTTCGGAAATTGAAAAGACATTTGAATTCATATTGTACATTTCCTCCTTGCTTACTTCAATTATATTTTGCTCACCAAAGTAATTTACTAAAAAATCAACATCAGCTGAATGTTTAAAACCACCTTTATACATAATAGCCATATCTTTTCCTATTGGCTGAAAGCAACAATCCAAGTGCAAAGCATTTTCTCTTGGATCGTTATCTGATTTATTTAGTTCAAATCCTTTTACTATTTTAGTAGGAAAAGAAGTTGCTAAAAAGTCCAGACCAGCTTTATTAGTACGAGCCACAGTATATTTCTCAAAATCTTCATTTTCAGAATAGCCAACAAAAACATACTCATTACAAGGCATTACATCACCTCCTTCTGCTCTTGCACTTAGCGGCATCTTTATAATATCCTCTTTTGCAATCTCACTCATTACAGTTGCTATCGCATCTGCTTCCTCTTTTCTATCCTCAATTATATTAGGTATAACTAACTTATCTTCAATTGCAAAAGCAATATCACGAGAAAAAATTTGATTCAAACCTTTAATATTTTGAGGTCTGTACACCTTCACTTTATATCTTTCAAATACTTCTGATAAGGCATTCATCTCCTTTACACATGCTTCATTACTAGGGAAAGTCCCAGCAATAACATGTGCCCTTGATTTCGGATCATAACACTGCTCTACCTTAGGAGTACCACCAAAATCATCAGCAATACCTAACACTACAGCCTTTAGTTTTCCTGTTTCGTTCTCTATATTTATCTTCATCATAATTGCCTGCAAATCTACTATTTTCAAAATAGTTTAGATTGAATTTACACACTTAACATTTATTAACAATTTAATGGGAAAATAATAGTTACTACTACTACTGCTATTCAAATCTATTTGTACTTTTGAAGACTATATGACAAAAAAGAAATTAAAACTAAAATCGGCTAAACCCTTTAACTTTGAAGCGATAACAGCTCCATTTAAAGACGAAAACAATCAGAAGATATTTGCTGCTGTTTTAATTCTTATCTCACTGTACTTAATTATTGCTTTCATTTCCTTCTTTTTTCAGTGGGAAGCAGATGATAGTTTAGTTTCAGGAAAAGATTTATCAGATGTGATTATTGATAAAAAAATAAACAATTCAATTGGAGGATTGGGAGCTTACATTGCCAACCTACTTGTTAAAATGTGGTTCGGACTTGCTGCTTTTTTCATTCCTTTATTTACTTTACTTTCAGGATTAAAAATACTGGGATTAAAAAAATACTCGCTCAGTAATTTCGTGTTTAATGGGATACTTGGCATGCTTATCATCCCAATATTTATTCGCCATTTTTTTGGAGGAATAATTACAGCTGGTGGCATAGGAATTTACAGCAATGATTTGATTAACTCAGCAATTGGCGGCTTAGGCACTTCCCTTCTATTGCTTACTATTTCCTTATTGTACCTTGTTATCTCATTTGATATTAATACCGAAAAAGTACAAGCCTTTATAAGCAAAATAAAACCCAATAGAAAAACAGCAACAAGTACTGAGACAGAAGATGAACCAGTACTTAGAACAACTTTTGGTGAAGAACCAACTGCACCAGTATTGGAAGAAAAAGCTGCAGAAACACTTACTGAAACTGAGCCAAGCCCATTTATTGAAGAACCAACTTTAGTAATACCAAAGGAAGAAAAAGCAGAAACTGAAACTAAGAAAGAAGAAAGCTTAGGGCTTGAAGTAACCGAAACTAATAATGAGCAGACCGTAAGTGAAAGAGAAATTGAAAGAAAATTAAAGGAACTAGGTGAATTTGACCCTACCCTAGAACTCTCACAATTCAAAATGCCAGGAATGGATTTATTGAATGACTATGGAGGAAATAAAATTGAAATAGATAAAGACGAACTTGAAAGCAACAAAAACAGAATTGTTGAAACATTAGGACATTATAAAATTGGTATCACATCTATTTCAGCAACTGTTGGGCCAACTATTACGCTTTATGAAATAGTACCTGAGGCAGGAATCAGAATTTCAAAAATAAAGAACTTAGAAGACGATATTGCCTTAAGCCTTGCAGCTGAAGGAATAAGAATAATTGCCCCTATACCAGGAAGAGGAACAGTTGGTATTGAAGTACCAAACAAAACAAAAAATACTGTTTCTATGTTGGAGGTACTGAAATCAGAAAAGTTTCAGAATTGTGATATGGAACTCCCTATTGCTTTCGGAAAAACTATATCCAACGAAACCTATGTGGCAGATTTAGCAAAAATGCCTCACCTACTTATGGCAGGAGCTACAGGACAAGGAAAATCAGTAGGGCTAAATGCAATATTGGCTTCACTGCTATATAAGAAACATCCATCACAAGTAAAGTTTGTATTAGTTGACCCTAAAAAAGTAGAGCTTACCCTATTCAATAAAATTGAAAGACACTACTTAGCTAAATTACCTGATGAGGAAGAAGCAATAATAACTGACACCAAAAAAGTGGTAAATACCGTAAATTCATTATGTATAGAAATGGATGAACGCTATGAACTTTGTAAGCAAGCACAGTGTAGAAACATTAAGGAATACAATAAGAAGTTTATAAGTAGAAGACTGAATCCTAATGACGGACACAGGTACTTGCCTTATATCATATTAGTGATTGATGAATTTGCCGACCTTATCGCAACAGCAGGGAAAGAAATAGAAATGCCTATCGCTCGTTTGGCACAACTTGCCCGTGCTATTGGTATTCATTTGATTGTTGCCACACAAAGACCTTCCGTTAATGTAATTACTGGTCTTATTAAATCTAATTTCCCAGCAAGGGTAGCTTTTAGAGTGAGTTCAACCATTGACTCTAGAACAATTATGGATAGCAAAGGAGCAGAACAATTAATTGGAATGGGTGATATGCTTATCTCAACAGGAAATGATTTAACAAGATTGCAATGTGCGTTTATTGACACTCCTGAGGTAGAAAAAATCTGTGAATTTATTGGTTCGCAAAGAGCTTACCCACAAGCCCATATGCTTCCAGAATATGAAGCAGAAGGTGAAGCAGTTGGTGGTAAAGCAGATTTAGATGATAAAGATGCTATGTTTGATGAAGCGGCTTTATTGGTAGTACAACATCAGTCAGGATCAACATCAATGATACAAAGAAGATTACGCTTAGGATACAATCGTGCTGGAAGAATAATTGATCAGCTAGAAGCTGCTGGAGTAGTTGGAGCATTTGAAGGAAGTAAAGCCCGAAAAGTATTGGTGCGTGACGAAATGGAACTAGAAGAATTATTAAATAACTTAAACAGCAATGACTAAATTATTCACAACCCTATTAATTGTACTAAGTACTAGCCTTTTCGCACAGGACCAAGTAGCTAAAGAGGTATTAGACAAATTGAGTACAACCACAAAATCCTACAAAAACATGACGATTGGTTTTGATTTCATTTTTGAAAACAAAAGCCAGAACATCAATGAGAAACAACAAGGAACACTCATATTACAAGAAGACCAGTTTCGCTTAACAATGGAAGAACAAACCATCATAAATGATGGAGAAAGCCAGTGGGTGTACTTAGCAGATATGAATGAAGTACAGATAATGGAACACGACCCAGAGGAGGAAATGATGAGTCCGAATAAATTATTTACCGTATACGAACAAGGCTACAAATACACTTATGTTGGTGCTGAATCAGAAAAAGGAAAACGCTTACAAATCATTGATTTATTCCCAGAGGAAAGTGGCGCTTTCATGAAGATTACTTTAGCTGTGGATGCTGCAAAAAACCAACTGCATAAAATCACTATACATGATAAAAATGGAGGTAGCTATACTTATTTAGTAAGCAATTTCAAAAGCAATACTGATGTAGCTCCTTTTATTTTCAATGCTGCTGATTATCCAGGAGTTGAAGTAATTGATTTACGCTAAATCTTTATCTTCTAATTGAAAAATATCATCTACTTTTTTTTCAAAAACTTGCGCAATTTTTAAAGCCAAAACTGTAGAAGGGATATATTTCCCTAACTCAATTGCATTAATAGTTTGCCTACTTACCTGAACCAATTCAGCTAACTTGGCTTGTGTAATATTTTTAATGGCTCTATCTACTCTTATCGTGTTTTTCATGCTTTTTTTGATTTATGTAGCTTCCAGTTAAAACGAATAATAAAAAATAAAAGAAGTGTAAATAAGTTATATACCATAACATCAAGAAAATTTAGTCCGTAAAACAGAAACATTGATAATAGCAATATGAAATAATTGAAGTAAGTAGCCCAAACTAAAGAATCTAACCTTAGCTTATTGATAAATTCATCCTCTTGTTTTTCTTTTGAGAAAGCCACCCACAATAAACTCATAATTAAGAAAATCCCAATTAACTCATTAAAAAAATTATCTCTTGTTGAATTTAAAAAACCATTATCTGAACCAAAAGGAATAGTCACATCCAAAAAACTAGGTTCAGGAAAATAAATAATCCAGTATAATCCTAAAATGATTGATAAAAAAAGTAATACCCAACCTAGTTTTTTAAATTGGTTTGGAAATAAATAATTTGTATTCATAATAATCCGTATATTAATTAATATGGCAAAATGTAAATTATTTTTTACAATATGACAAGTATTTTTTATATTTTGTAAAGTTTATTTTACATTTAATCTAGCGAATCAACATCACATCTCCTACTTCTTTTCGCAATGCACCAAGCTCATCTACAATTATAATAGCCCAAGTATAAGCACCATGCGGTGCAGCAGCACCATCCCACCATTTTGTTATATTATCTGTCTCAAAAATTATTTCTCCCCACTTATTATAAATATAAAACGCATAGGACTCATACTTTTCCATGCGCAAACCTTGAGGACCAAAAGTATCATTATCATTATCATCATTCGGAGTAAAAGCCGTAGGAACATGCAATACAAAATCATAATACATTGTAATCCTGTGCATCACTGAATCAATACACTGATTGCTATCAGAAACCGTTAGCCAAACATCATAAACGCCTGCATCCTCAAATTCATGTAAAGGATTAGGCAATGCACTATAAGAAGAATCATCAAAATCCCAAAATAAAGAAACATAACTAGGATTTATTGTTATAAAATTCATTTCTGGCTGCAATGTAGAAATTGATGAAGGGCTATAAATAAAATCAGCAATAGGCTTATTATAAATTGAGTACACCTTTCCTATTGAGTCAACACAACCATAATCAGAAGTAACAAATAGTTGGGTATAATAATCTCCTGCAAAAGTATAGGTGTATAATAAGCTATCACCATTCACCACCTCTCCATTCCCTAAATACCAAATAGTAGTTTCAATATTACCCACACTAACCGTAGAGGTATTTACAAACTGACTGGGGATATTAGCACAAATTCCATCAACCATAAAATCAGCTGCCGGATTAGGATTCGCATCAACATTAATTATATTACTCCTATTACTACACCCATTTGTATCTGTAACATTTATAAAATAATTTCCAGATGTATCAGCATAGGTATAAATTGTAGTTAGTCCATTATTCCAAGTTTGAGCTACATAATTTGAATCTACTTGCAGCAGAACACTATCTCCCTCACAAAAAGAAATAGGTCCTAAAGCAAATATATTCGGATTTGGCAATGCGTGTATTTCCACTAAAATACTATCGTATCCGCTACAACCATTTACATCTACTTCTTCAACTA
>Ga0233426_10000609_pt1 | contig 37549 bp, 33 predicted proteins | sample SI_118_April2016_6_FD_179875 | JGI IMG/M metagenome (GOLD analysis project Ga0233426, IMG submission 179875) | Seawater microbial communities from Saanich Inlet, British Columbia, Canada - SI_118_April2016_10_MG | ecosystem: Environmental > Aquatic > Marine > Inlet | place: Canada: British... | reverse complement strand
AGGGCAGAACGCAACCCGCAATGACAGGGACATCGAGAATAATTTACTGATGGCGATGGCATGGAAACAGACCGCCGCCGAATTTCGCGCGCTCTATCACCAAGGCTTCAACATCGCTCGCATGCGCGTCGAGATTGCTTTGGCGCAGAAACAAGACGACTCTCTGCCACTTGCAGTAATTAGTGATGTCGATGAAACCTTGTTGCTTGCGAATGACTACTGGGGCTACCTCATCACTCAGGGACAAGACTTTTTCGACGATGCGTCCTGGGACCGTTGGATCGAGGAGAATCGCGCAGTCGCAAGTCCGGGGGCATTGGAGTTCTTGAATTTCTGCATGAGCAATTCAGTTGAAATTTTCTACGTAACCAACCGTGATCAGGGCGAGGCCACAGTGCAGCTGGCGATTGAAAACTTAAACGCCGTTGGCTTTCCTCTCGTAGACACTGCGCACCTGCGAGTCTTACGAGAGAGTTCCAACAAGGAACTAGTGCAGCAGCAGATAAGAGAAGACTATGAAGTGGTCGCGCTGTTAGGCGACAATCTTAATGACTTTGCGCGTCGCTATTACTCCACTGATGTAGATCAGCGCATGAGCCTAATGGAGCAGGACAAAGAGCGTTATGGTCGCGACTATATCCTGTTTCCGAACCCAACCGACGGTCATTGGATTCGTGCAATCTTCGGAGAGTCAGAGCCCGCTGCAACTGATGAGAATCGCGCTATCCTCAGGCGCGCTGCGACACGTGCTGCCTGGGCCCCGTAGGTCCTGATACGATTTGATAAGTCGACAGACACAAATCCAAGCAATAGAATGCACGCCATTCGCTTGGCAAACAAATTAACAGGATAGACAATGAATTCAGATGTACTCTTTAAGCCGTTCAATCACCCGAAACTACAATTACCCAATCGCATTATCATGGCGCCTATGACGAGGCAGTTCTCTCCTAATGGTATACCCGATACCAATGTCGAAGAATATTACAGAAAGCGCGCCGAAGGCGGTGTCGGACTAATCATTACTGAAGGCACGACCGTCAATCACAGGGCCGCTTCATCAGGGGTGCAAATACCTTGTTTCCACGGCGACGCCTTAGAAGGTTGGGAAAAAGTGGTTAAGGCTGTACATGCCGCCGGCGGCAAGATAGCACCACAGTTGTGGCACGTGGGCTCTATTCGTAAACCAGGCGAAGGGCCCTATCCAGACTATCCCTCAGCGACACCTTCCGGACTGTTAGGGCCAGATAAAAAAGTACTAGAGCCACTTTCCACGACCGAGATCGATGAACTGGTTGCAGCTTATGCTCAAGCTGCATCCGATGCCGTTCGTCTTGGATTCGATGCCATCGAGTTACACGGAGCGCACGGCTACCTGATCGATAACTTCTTCTGGGAAGGCACCAATCAAAGAGATGATAAGTACGGAGGCTCTGTTGAAAACCGAACGCGATTCGCTGTTGAGATTATGCAGGCGATACGTGGAGAAGTAGGCGGCGACTTTCCAGTGATCTTGCGCTTCTCGCAATGGAAACAACAGGATTTTGAATCGAAACTGGCACAGACGGCGGCCGAGCTGGAGCAATTTCTCAGCCCCCTCTCCGATGCGGGCGTAGATATTTTCCATTGCAGCACGAGACGATTTTGGGAGCCGGAATTCGATGGCTCTTCGCTGAACCTAGCAGGCTGGGTTAAGAAGATAACAGCTAAGCCAACAATCAGTGTGGGTAGTGTTGGTCTAAGTGAAGAATTCGTTGCGACCTATAGTGATGGTTCTGCGGAAGTGGCAGGGATCGATGAGCTACTCAGCCGCATGCAAGCCGATGAGTTTGACCTGATCGCAGTGGGTCGCGCTTTGATAGCGAACCCTGAATGGGCTAACAAAGTAAAAAATAATGATATGGATTCGATTGAGACTTTCCGTAAAGAGCAGTTAACCGAGCTTGTCTAGTTGCATAGAAGTCGCGAGAATTGATTGGACTAACTATGCAGGCTAGATTTCTAGAACGTTAAAACGAGGTTGAAGAAATGGCGCAGTTGGCTCAATCGAAGGTAAAACTAATTCTTATTGGTAGTTTCTCCGTACTGATTTTGATGGTTTTGCTGTTATTCCTACCACCTTCTGTTTCCGGCTCCGCAGCATTGTCTGAATCTGAAGAGGCTATCGAGCGCGGCAAATATCTAGTCATAGCGGGAGGCTGTATTAGCTGCCATCGCGGCGAAGACGAGGAGGAATCGTTTATCGGAGGTCTCGCGCTAGTGTCAGATTTTGGTACGTTCTATGCGCCAAACATAACGCCTGATATGGAGACCGGGATTGGTAGTTGGCAAGCGAAGGATTTTCTACTCGCTTTACAGCACGGTCGTAAGCCTGGCGGTAGCTTTTACTATCCAGCATTCCCGTATCGCGCTTATGCAGGGCTGCGCGACCAAGATGTGCTGGATATCGGTTCTTACCTTATGAGTCTAGAGCCGCAAAACAATGCGGTCCCAGAAGCCCAAACGCCGATCTGGTTAAACCGCTGGGCAATGGCCGGATGGAACTTATTGGCAGACATGGCCGAAGCCGATGCTGAAACCTTCGAAGATGAGTTAGTTGCGCGCGGCGCCTATGTTGCGCGAAACCTTGGTCATTGTAGCGAATGTCACACGCCAAGAAATACACTAGGAATTCTCGATGCTAGCAGAGAGTTTGCAGGTGCAACCTTGGGTGAGGAAGTTATTGAAGCAATAAATGCAGAAGCGCTAAGTGAGTGGACTACGAATAATTTTGATATCTTTCTCTTTATCGGTTTGAAACCTGATGGTGACTTTGCTGGCGGCGACATGAACGATGTTATCGAACACAATACCAGCAAGATCAGCGATGAAGACAGAGACGCGCTAGCGGCATTTTTTACGCGGCACAACCAATCTGAATAACCTCAGTTAACGAGTAAGAAATAAAAAAGGCAGCCTAGGCTGCCTTTTTTATTTCTTACAATGAAACTAGTTAGTCGTTGTCTACTCTGAAGTCATCGTGACAGTTTCCACAACTGCCACCGAGTCCTCGGAAGGCACCTAGAGTTGCAGCCATGTCACCACCGGCGGCGACTTCCGCAAAAGTATTAGCTCCCTCGAGTAATGCTTGAGCCTTTTCGGCGAATCCTGCAGAGTCTTCCCAAATCACATCTAAGGCTTCGGTTTCCACATCGAAATCGCGAGTATCCATAGCAGCGAACAAATCGGGAATCATCGGCGCAAGAGCGGCTATGTTAAGCGCATTCTTTTCTGCAAGTTCTGCATTAAAAGGCGCGCCCTGTGCCATACCTGCTATAGGAAGAAGATTAAATAAAAGTAGCTTGAACACAGACTGACGCGTTTCGGCAGCTCTTGCTGCCATTTGCTCTGGTGTAGGTTCGTCTTGAGCCGTTGCTGTAAACAGAGTGCCCGAAACAAGTATCGCTAAAGCAGACACTAGTACAAGTGCTTTTTTGATCATTTATATCTCCGATCCTTTATAGGATATTGCTAGTTAAATTAATTCGTTTAGCCGAGTGTTGGGCAACAGGGCCCTAAAACTCGCCTTCTGCAAAACTGCAGTTGCAGACTATATTACAAGTAATTTGTGAATGTTACTGCCTCTGGACGAAATCTTTTGCACAGGAACAACTCGCGAACGGGGTCCTACTACTTAGATAAGGCCAGGCAATGATGCATTTTATTCGACTCTATCCAGAGATTTCCTGGCGGATTAGTTTGCCACTTCCTTCCAGACAAATAGCCTTGTCGCCAACATAAATGCAATTATAAACCAAGCCGCGATGCCTAGTAGCGTAGGCGTGATATCAAGTAAGCTTGCACCATTGTTTGCAATCTCGCGCATGGCGGTAGACACAAAGCTGAGGGGTAGCAAACTTGCGATAGGTTGAACCAATTCGGGCATAGACTCTATTGGATAGAACACGCCAGACAAGAATATTTGCGGGAATATCACAATATTTCCTACCGCCATAACTGCCTGTTGAGTCGTAGCTATGCTGCCCAGGCAAAATCCTAAGCAGAGAAAAATAAAGGTGCCTAGAATAATCATTAAATAGAAAGAGGCGAAATTTCCGACAATACGGACATCGAGGATGGTCACGGCAAAAATGATTAGCACCGTGAGTTGAATCAATATGATTGCCATTCTGGCGAGCACGATAGCAGTTATGAAATCACGAGGCTTGATCGGTGTGACAAAAAGCCTCTTCAGAATGCCTTTGCGGCGAAACTCAACGATATTAAATCCGCTGCCAGCAATACTAAGTTGCATGAGGGTAAAAGCCATCAAACCCGGCAACAAAAAATCCAGATAACGTTGCGAGCGCGCCTGCACATCCTCAATGGTGAGTGTGAACATCGGTTCGATATTCCTAAACTCGCGTTCGATCGAAATTAGTGTCTGCTCGAGCAGCGGCATGATTAGGCCCAGCTGTTGTACTTGCGCTGCATCCACGAGTAGTTGCAACTCAGCTCCATCGCTTTGCGCATCGAAGTCCTCGGGCAGTATAAGCAACATGGTCTGATCGCCGTCCACGAGCTCTGCCCGCAGGATTGATTCTTCCCCTACTGTGACATTGAACAGCAAATTGTCATTCAGTATCTGTGAAAAATCGGATGCTACTTCGCTAGCAGAATTGTTTACGATGCCGAGCTTGATGGGGTCGACTTCGCCGTTGTTTGCGAAAGCGAACACGGTCATAAAAATAATTGGGAAAAATAGGCTGAAGAAAATTGACTGTCTGTCACGCAAGAAAATTTTCAGGAATATCTTGGCTAGATGTAGTTGTAGTTTAGTTGGCATTAGTCCCTTAGCCCGTGGCCAGTAAGTGCAAGGAACACGTCTTCGATATTGCCATGCATAGGAGCCTGTGGAGGTTCTGGGGCGTGTTTCAGAATCAAATTCTGCGGTGTATCTTCGGCGACTAATTTGCCGTGATCCATAATAGCGATACGTTCACACAGTGATTCGGCTTCTTCCATATTGTGCGTAGTCAGCACGATGGTCATGCCTGCTTCATTCAGCTCGCGTACAAGGTCCCACAGATTGTGTTTGGCTTGTGGGTCGAGGCCTGTCGTTGGCTCGTCGAGAAACAAGATCTTCGGGCTATTGACCAACGCGCAGGCAACCGAGAAACGTTGTTGTTGCCCGCCGGAGAGATTGCCGGGTCTAGCCTGCGCCTTATCTAATAAGTTGACCTTGCTTAATAGCTCAGTGGTATCGACTTCTCGATTATACAGAGCGGCGAAGAGGGTAAGTAGTTCATTGAGGGTAACGTTGTCGAAATATTCGTTGGCCTGCAATTGCACGCCGATTATTTCTTTGACCTTGTAGGGCTGCGAGGCAACATCGATTCCGTCGATAGTTGCGCTCCCGCCATCGATGTCATTCAAGCCTTCTAACATTTCTAACGTGGTTGTTTTGCCTGCGCCATTCGGGCCAAGGATGCCGAAGATTTCCCCGGCCTCGATGTTGAGTGAAATACCATCGACGGCATAAAAAAATTCAGATTTCTTACCGGGAAGCGGGTATTTCTTTGCCAGGTCTTTTACTTCAATAATTGGCATGCGTTCTTCCGGATATTGCAGCCGAACATCATACCTTAACTGAGCAGCATTAAAAGCAGGCTTCACGTCGCGATGCAGCGTTAGCCAGAGGCCGGGAAATGCCAGTTAGTAGTGATATTGCCGCTCGCGGGGCTTGATCGGGGCTAGGAAGAAATAGAATATCCAGGCAAACCAAGAAAGACAGAACATCGCTAGCAACCAAGCTATCTTTTCATAGCCGGTGGTCTTCTCTGACGTAGCGATAATCCAGGCTGGAAGCACCCAAATCGCTAAGACCGCCGCGCCGCCTAAGAGGGCAAAGCCAAAGGAGATTAGAGGCAGTACAGCCACAACACCAATGATGACCAATAAGATGACTAGGAAATTCGATAATAGCTTCATACATTACTCCATTGCTGCTTCTGTGCCTTAGAAAATGCCACTTTCGGCAGTGGCCTTACCTCTATTGCGAATAGCGTGCCAATTTCACAAAGCTATAAAAAACAGCGTGTTAGGAGTTTTTAGGAGGCTGGGATAGGGGGGGAATCTCTAAAAATGGCGAATTTCGCCAGTCCGCGGCTCTGCACGGGCCTAGTGAGTAGATTGCCATCTACACTTAGTTTGCAATATAACCAGGGCCATGAAGAATTTTACCGGGGTGCCGCCCAGTGTGTTTGCCCTCTTCAACCACCAATTCGCCGTTGACCAAAACATATTTCATGCCTACCGCGTATTGATGTGGGTCTTCGAACGTAGCCATATCGCTTATTTCTTCTGAGTCGAAAATAGCAATATCCGCAAAGTAATTCTCGACCAATAGTCCACGGTCACGAATGCCGAGTCGCTGTGCTGACATACTACTCATTTTACGAACCGCCTCTTCTAAGGAGATGATGCCGCGCTCTCGCACATAGTAACCAAGAACTCGCGCAAAAGTGCCGTACTGACGTGGGTGTGGCGCGCCTACTCCAAACACTGACAGAGGGCCATCGGAGCCGATAGCGGCAACCGGGTGGCGCATAATGCGATCCACATCTTCGGGGCCGATAGCGTGATAGACCGCAGTTGCTCCACCAGCTTTTACGATTTCCATCACCACCTCTGCAGCATTTTCGGGTGTCGGACTCATCCCGCGCTCTTGGGTGAGCTGTGCGAGATTCTTTCCTTCCATAGAGCGATCGCGAGGATTGCGTGAAATGGAAACATTTTGCGGATCGCCGCCGCCACGGTCGAAGAGAATCTTGTCGACTATCGCAGCCTTCACCGCACCGCGCGTCTCGGGACTATCAATGCGAGCAATCATGCGCTCCTCGCCACCTTCCTGTGCCCATTGCGGTATTAGTGCAGTAATACCAGTTTGCGAGGCAGTGTAAGGGTACTGGTCTATGGTTACATCAATGCCTCTGGCTCGCGCCTCGTCGACCAGTCGTAGGCTGTCGACAGATGCTCCCCAGTTTTCAACACCGATTACTTTGTGATGTGTAATCTGAACCGGAATATTTGCCTGCTTACCAATCTGAATAGTTTCTGCAACCGAGTCGAGCAGTTGCGCGGCTTCTTCACGCATATGAGAGATATAAATGCCGTTATATTGGGCGGCGACCTTCGATAACGCGACGACCTCGGCAGTGGGAGTAAAACTACCCGGCACATAAAATAGGCCCGTAGATATTCCTAGCGCACCTTGTTCCATCGCCGCGGCGACCATGTCCTTCATACGTTGTAATTCGGTTGGGCTTGCAGTTCTATCATCTTCGCCAATGACTATTTCGCGGATGGTTCCTTGACCGACGAACACGGCCCAGTTGGGGCTTATCTGTTTTTCCGCGATGGCGCGATAGTGCTCATCAATAGGATAGGGTGAGGTACCATCGTTTCCTTCGGTGAGAGTGGTGACACCTTGCAACAAAGAGCTCTCGGCATTGGGTACGTCGAAGATGCCACGTAGGGCGTGAGTGTGAGGATCGATAAATCCGGGGGAGACGACTAGGCCACTGGCATCAATCACTTGGCTTGCCGTGGTGTTAGATAGGTCACCAATCGAGACGATACGCTCTCCACGTATGCCAACGTCTGCTTCATACCAAGGGTTACCCGAGCCATCGATGATACGTCCCCCTTGAACGAGGACGTCAAAGTTTTGCTGTGCAGAGCTTGTGCTCGTAGCTAGAAAACTTATTAGAAATACGATCTTTCTGATTATCATAATAAACTTCCTATTGTTAGCTGTCTAAACTACCAAATTCGAACGCGGTCACCGGGTGGAAGGTATAGGGCGTCTTCAGGCTGCACATCGAACGCCGCATACCACTCAGCGAAATTTCTCACTACGCCATTTACACGAAATTCAGCAGGAGAATGCGGGTCAGATGTTAGGCGTTGAATTAGTGCATCTTCTCGGTGCTTAGCGCGCCACACCTGTGCCCAGGAAAGAAAGAATCGTTGATCGCCAGTCAGGTCATCAATAACCGGTGCCTCTTCGCCATTCAATGCCATCTTATAGGCACGATAAGCTATAGACAGGCCGCCTACATCCCCGATGTTCTCACCTAAGGTAAAATCACCATCGACAAAGTAACCTGGTACGGGCTCAAACTGATCGTACTGCGCCGCTAGCGCCGTTGTTAGTAAATCAAAATTGGCACGGTCTTCGTCGGTCCACCAATTTCTTTGCACGCCTCTGGCATCTGATTTAGAGCCTTGATCGTCGAAGCCATGGCCCATCTCGTGCCCAATAACTGCGCCGATACCGCCATAGTTAACCGCTAAGTCCGCAGCCGGATCAAAGAATGGGGGTTGTAAAATTCCTGCAGGGAAAACGATTTCATTAAATGAGCTATTGTAATAAGCGTTCACCGTTTGCGGAGTCATGCCCCATTCTTCGCGATTGGTTGGCCTATTGAGGTTACTCAAATCGTCTTCATAGTAGTATTCACGAACGCTTTGAGCATTGGCGAACAGATTGTCACGAGTAATCTCTATCGATGATAGGTCGCTCCATTCATCGGGATAGGCAATCTTGGGTCGAAACGCGTTCAACTTTACAATAGCCTGCTGTTTGGTCTCGGTACCCATCCAATCGAGTTGCTCGATACTCTGTGCCAGAGCCGCGCGTAAATTCTCGACTAAATTTTCCATTTGTTGTTTGGCGGACTCAGGGAAATGGCCTTCCACATAAATTTGGCCAATTGCCTCGCCAAGACTGTTACGCGCACCCACTCTGGCGACTCCACGCTCCCAACGCTCTCGTTGTTCAGGCACACCATTCAATACAGTTGAATAGAAGTGAAAATTCTCACGATCGATCTCTTCAGATAGCAGGCTGGCGTTGTTAGAAATGAAGTGATATGTCATATAGCTTTTCCAGTCGGCAACTGGGATTGCCGAAACTAAATCGATAATCGGAACCATGGCGCTGGGGTAGGAAACATTAAGGTCTGCAACTCCCTGAACGCCTGCCGCTGAGAAATAGCTGTCCCAATCGAAGCCCGGGTAGGCAGCGAGAAATTCCGCGTAGCTCATAGGGTTGTAGGTTAGGTCGCGGTTTCGACGGTCAGCTCTTGGCCACAAATACTCGGCAATTTGGGTTTCAACCGATAATATGGAAGTAGCCTTAGCCGCGCTATTCTCGATGTCGGCGAAATCGAGGATGCGTTCTATATGGGCGACGTATTCATCTCGTACCTCTAAGAATCGCTCAGTATCTTCCAGATAATAGTCACGATCTGGCAGACCTATACCGCCCACCGAGACGCCAAGTTGATGACGGTCTGAATTGCTACGGTCGGTACCAACACCAAAACTAATGGGACTGGCAGTTGTATCTATGCGCGCACGGCCAAATGCGGTAATCAATTCTTCTGTGGTGTCTATCTCCGCGAGGTACGCCAGGCCGGGCAATAGCGGGCTGATGCCTAGCTCATCCAAGACATCAGTATTCATGAAGCTGAGATAATAATCGCTGACCTTTTGCTCCATCGAATCTTGGGCAGGCTCGACCGAGGTCAGGTCGTTTATGATTGTTCTAACCCTTGCGTCAGAGCGGTCAACTAGGTCGTTAAAGGAGCCGTGAGTGCTTCTGTCATCTGGTAATTCATAAGTATCTAGCCAGCTGCCATTGGTAAAGCGGAAAAAGTCATCGCCAGGTCGAGTATTCGAATCCTGGTACGATAAGTCGATACCAAAGCTCCCGAGTTCGGGTGTTATTGCCGCAACCGTTTCAACGGCGGGAGTAGTATTCTCGGCCGCGCTTTGCTCGGCTTCGACTACGTTTTCCTCGGCTCCACAGGCAGCTAACATTGCTGTAGCAGTCAACAATAAAAATTTTACAGATGACGACATTTTAAATCTCCAAAAAATATTCAACGGTTATAGATTACTAGAATTTCTACGGTGCCGAGAAGTATACCTGATTTCAAAAAGCAGGAACTTTTAGAAAATTCCGAAAAACGTCTACCCTTATATTTGCGAGAAGATGTGGGTAAGATGAAGCGCTATCGAGGTCAACGTTTCTCAAGGGGGCATCAAGGCTTGTAGGAGAGAGTGGGATTTGTGGTCGCTGCAAACACAGCGTTACACTCGTTGCTCTAATTCTCACTACCCCGATGCAATAGATTTTTATGGGGAATGAAAGCGCCAAAACCAATGTGTCATGGCTAGCTGTTGTCATCATGTTATTTGGTCTTCTGTCGTTAGCCAGCCACGGCACTGAGATGCTCAAGCAAGCGGTTATAGGCCCGGGCAGCAGCGCAGATCTCGGTTTCGCTGCAGATTGTAGAGCGGACGAGTTAGAAGAAGAACAACTCTCCCTTGAAGAATGTCAGTTGATGGTGAGCAATGTGCGCATCATCTTGAGTTCGAGCCCAGACTGGTTTCGGCCCTATCAATTAGCGTTTTCAAGTTTAGGCATAGCGGCGACTCTGCTCTCATTGGTTACCGCCTTTAGTTTGATCAATAGAAAAAGTCCTCCGCTGCGCTTGGCGATTGTGAGTATTACACTGCTTTTGTTTGTCGATGTCGCGGGTTTCGTTGCGGCGGTAAATACCGGGCCAATGCTCCGTGCGCAGTATCTATGGCCGTTGTTGCTTTGGATATCTGTCCATCTGTGTATGTTAGTTGCAGTTATTCGAATTGAGCAGTATGACGCGGTGGATAGCGAATGTCGGAAACCGGAAACCTCGTGAAGCCTAAAAGTCAGAATTTGCCGCGCTTGGTGGTGCTTCTACATTGGTTGCTGGCAGCGTCTGTGTTCTTTCTTTTCGTTTCGAGTTGGTGGATGTTATCGCTACCGCTTCCTAATGCCGAATTTACTTACCGTGAACTGCCGTTTCAACTGCATAAAAATATCGGCATCACCCTGTTTGTTGCCGTAATCACAATGGCCGCAATACGTGTTAGATCATTGCTGCGAGAAGCCAGTTCGCACCAAAGTTGGTTGCAGCGCTTGGCAGTCTGGGATCACATCTTGCTGTATACGTTGCTGACGGTTTGTTGCCTTAGTGGCTACATGTCATCTTCCTACAGCGGTTGGGCTACTAAGCTCTGGTGGCTTGTCGATATTCCATTGTGGGCCGCCGAGAATGATGATCTCAATATCCTATTCTCAGAGGTTCATCTATGGAGTTGTTGGGCATTGCTAGGATTGCTTCTGCTGCACATCGGCGCCGCGATCTACCATGGAGTTGGCAACGATGGCGCGATTGAGAAAATGTTTCGGCTGCGTTAACTAAGAGTATTAACTTATTATTTTGTAACAACACTAACGAGAAAAAAGAATGCAAGAGATTGAAACGTTTGTAACCCATCTTGAGTGTAGCTACACGGGCAAGATTTACCCGGCCGATCAACTTCATGGCTTGTCCGAAGCGGGTAAACCTCTCTTGGTCAAATACGATCTGGACGCTCTAGCGAAAGCAGTAGACAAGGAAGATCTCGAGGGAAGGCTGCCTGAGTTTTGGCGCTACCGCGAATTCTTGCCGGTTCGCAAGGCGAGCAACATTGTTCGGCTCGGCGAATTGATGACGCCTATTTTGCCCGCTGAAAAACTGCAGAACGCGTACGGTTGTGGCGAAATTCTAATCAAGGACGAGGGACGACTTCCAACTGGTTCGTTTAAGGCGAGAGGCTTGGCGCTTGCCGTCGCGATGGCAAAGGAATTGGGTGTCAAGCGTATGGCGATGCCCACTAATGGCAATGCCGGCGCTGCGCTCGCCGCGTATTGCTCTGCAGCAGATATAGAGACTTATGTTTTTTGCCCTGAAGATACGCCTAAGGTAAATATTGAAGAGATTGCCTTTCAGGGAGGCAAGACATTTCTTGCTAACGGTTATATCAATGACTGCGGTCGAATCGTTGGCGAAGGTAAAGAGATCATGAATTGGTTCGACGCCTCCACACTGAAAGAACCCTATCGTATAGAGGGCAAGAAGACGATGGGGTTAGAGTTGGCGGAGCAATTAGACTGGAACGTGCCCGATGTTATTCTGTATCCGACCGGCGGGGGTACTGGTCTGATTGGCATGTGGAAGGCCTTCAATGAGCTCGAGGCGATTGGATGGATAGGCTCTAAGCGGCCGCGCATGGTGGCAGTGCAGGCCGAAGGCTGTGCACCTATCGTGAAGGCTTTCGACGAAGGAACGCGCCACGCCCAGCCGTGGGTTGATGCGCATACGATCGCGTCAGGCATTCGTGTGCCGGTGGCTGTCGGGGACTTCCTGATTCTGGATGCCGTGCGTGAGAGCAATGGCTTCGCAGTCGCGGTAAGTGACGAATCTATAATTGAAGCGCATCAAGAGTGTGCTCGCAAGGAAGGAATCCTGCTCTGTCCAGAAGGTGCGGCAACGCTCGCTGCACTGAAGCAAGAGCTGGCCGGTGGCCGCATAAAAGCGGACGAGCAGGTAATGCTATTTAACTGCGCAACGGGATTAAAATACCCAATGCCGTCTACGCATCATAAGATCGATCTTGGACAGCCGATCGACTACGACTTTATTCGCGATTGCTAGTTTCTATTCCCCACTCAACGGGGCGTCGATGTAAGGCGCCCCTTCTGCTCTATCTCTTCTCTATGTAAACTATTGCCTCCAGATTGTTGCCGCTAATTTCTAAATTGCGTAATAACTGGTAATCCGAGGAATCCAAACTAGTCTTAGATTATTCCTATGTACATCGGGAAAATTTTTGTTACTTAGTTTGGAGAATGGAAATGAGAGAACTTACTTTAGATGAGATAGAACAGGTTAGCGGCGGCAGCGGCATCGGTGAATACGCCGCTGATGGTGGAGGGCTCGGATCGCTTGTAGGAACCTTGTCAAGTGGCACCTTATATGGAGCAGCACGAGGTGGAATGGTCGGGGGGTTACTTGGCGCCTCCTTCGGTGTAGGCCATATGGCCGGGTCGGCTCTTTACGACTGGCTATCCTAAATCGCCTAGTAGGACGTGAACGATGAACCTAAAAATAGCCAAACGAGCCATAATAGTGATGTGTTCAGTATCGGTAGGCATAGCTATTTTGCACACATTTATCGATCAGGACTACATCGGTGCGATGGTCGGTATATCCTCAGCTTCCGCATTTTTTTTCTTGCATCGAAACCCTGAAATGATGATGGCGAAAAACTGGAGGGAATTTTGTGAGTTTGCTGATCAGTCCCGAGATCAAAAGTATATCTGGGGCTTTCCCGCGTTTCATGCAGTAATGCTGTCAGCGATTTTCTATATTTGGGTTGTTTAGGCGTTCTAGAGAGCTGGGAACGGTGGCTTCTTCGCTACCGTTTTCTTAGAATTACTTAGGCGTTTCCTGAATTAGGCAATCGACAATGAACTCTTTTTAGTCTCAAATTCGAGCACGAAAATTTTCTTGCATCGATGCCGCAGCGTCGCAGCTTTTCCCTACGTCGCCGTTCATCGACCAGCCGATAGGGCAGATCGCTGGAGCGAACTGTCCCGGGCCGTTTTCCCAGTATGTATTTTTTGCGAGATCGAATAAGGCAAACTAGCTATACTCATTTTCAGGAAGGATTCAATCCCCCTACATAGTATGGGCTGAAAATTTGAATAGATTACTAACGTGCAGAATGGGTTTCTCGAGCAGCATGAAATTCGACTTGTTATTTGTGAGTTTAGTTTACTAGGGGAGGACACGATGTGAGCAAAGTACAGAACAAAAAGGGAATCGATCTTTACACTTGGAATACGCCGAATGGGCGTAAGGTGTCCATCATGTTAGAGGAGGTTGGTCTGCCTTACAGAGTTTTTCCCATCGATATTACGAAGGGCGATCAGCTCCAGCCGGATTTTTTGTTCCTCAGTCCTAACAATAAGATTCCCGCGATTGTCGATCACGATGCTGGCATTCATCTAATGGAGTCAGGTGCAATTTTAATGTACTTAGCGAACAAGACTGGAAAGCTACTAAGCCCAATCGGTGAGAAATACTGGGAACAGATGGAATGGTTAATGTTTCAAATGGGCTCAGTTGGCCCAATGCTTGGCCAGACTCATCATTTCGTGAAATTTAATCCAGGTAAGTCGCCGTATGCTGAGGAACGCTATAGTAAGGAGAATGCGCGCCTCTATCAGGTACTAGAGAACAGGCTTCAGGATAGGCAGTTTATTTGCAATGAGTATTCGATAGTCGACATAGCAACCTGGCCATGGATATCCCGCTTTGATTTTCAGCAGATGAAGCTATCCGACTACCCTAACCTAAAGCGCTGGTATTTAAATATAGCGAGCCGGCCGGCGGTGCGCAGGGGCTATGGCGTGCCAGATGTCTTAGAGGTGCCGTTGCCCGAGTAGGCGCAACTGTGTTCAGGTGAGTTAAAGCAGAAGCATCGAAAGGGTTAGGCTTTAACGGCCCAACCCTTGTAAATAGTGTGCCTAGTCGACAATGCTGTCATAGATGATATCGCGAGATATATTTCTCATATTCGCAGCGCCGGGACGTCTCTGACCCTGTGCCTGAATCATGCCTATCAGGAACATATCCTCAACCGGGTCTACCCAAAACCAAGTGCCGGCAGCGCCAGACCAATAGTAAGTACCCGGGCTAGCCGGTGTATTAGCTTTTTTGGGGTCGTAGATAACCGCGAAGTCGACGCCAAAGCCTTGGCCAGCCTGACCATCACTCGTAGCGCTGCCGCGCAGGTTCAACTCATCTTGCAAGCTATTGGTGCGCATTATTCGTACTGACTCGGGTGAAAGGATTTTCTGCCCATCTAATTCACCTTCGTTAACCAGCATCTGTAGAAAACGGGCATAGTCATGGGTGGATGAAACGAGTCCACCACCGCCAGACTCTAAGCGTTCTGGATCGAGATAGCTGGGCCGATCGGTACGGTGTGGTCTCTGTACCAGACGATTACGCTCGGAATCCCAATTGTGAACCTCAGCGAAGCGACTGACATCTTCGGCTTTTACATAGAAACCGGTATCAACCATGTCTAGAGGCTGAAAAATATTCTGCTGCAGGAATTCGCCGAAGCTGAGCCCTGAAAGCTTTTGTACAATGTAGCCTTGAATGTCTACGGCGATCGAATACGACCACTGTTCGCCGGGTTGAAACAGCAGGGGTATATCGGAGACTTTCTCGATAAGGTCGTCGAGGTCTGAAGAGGCAAGTACTTCGGTGTCGCGAAACTTGTTGTTGATCGGATCGCTACCGCCCAGGCCGTAACCGAATCCTGCCGAGTGGTTAAGCAGTTCGCGCATATTTGGTTCACGCGCAGCTGAGACCAATTCCATTTCGCCATCGTCATTATAGCTGCTCATGATGCGCAGATTCGCCAATTCGGGAACATGCTGGCTAACTGGGTCATCAAAATTCCAGAGGCCTTGTTCGTGGAGTATCATTAATGCAACGCCGGTCACTGGTTTGGACATTGAATAAATCCGAAATAGTGAATCCATCTGCATTGAAGCCTGATCATCGACTCTGGCAAGGCCAGCAGTTTCGAAGGTGGCAACTTCACCATCTTTAGCAAGTATCCAAACCATACCCGCCACGTCTTGATCCGCGACAATCTTGTCCATGGCAGCGTCTAAAGCTTGGACACCTTCCTCGGTAAAGCCTGCGGCGGCAGCGCCTACTTCCGCTTGTGGCCAAGACGAGGCTGCCTGAACAGCAGTGCCAAGGGTTAGGCTAACCGCAATCGCCAGTAATGATTTTTGCCAGTTGTTTAGTATGAACCTAGTCATTTTTAGCTCTCCGCATAGTCTTAGTAGTATTATTTTTCCCAGCTTGGCGGAATGAATTAGCCCCGTATGGCAAGGGTGTAGATAAAGAAAAACCGCGCAAGGGGCTGATACTAACCCTCTTGTGCGGTCATTGGCTAGTGACTGTGACTACTGAAAGCCACCGGTTAGTTGACGTTGACGGTTGTGCCAAGTCTCTACAATAACAACGTACAAATTTTTCAAAATAAGGACGCAGCGGTAATCATTACTGAGATGATTCACGATGCGCGCATCGTTCAGATTGGCTAACGTCCCCCCTGGATGAGAAGATTGGGCTATGGGCCGGTGACTCAAGAGGCTATTGGGAGGGTGACATATTGGTAGTAGAGACGCGTAATTTCAATGGGCTTACGCAGAGCTACAGTGCGGTTGGTGATTCCAAGGACAAGCTGCTTATCGAGAAGTTCTATCGTATAGGCCCTTACACAGTAAACTATGAGTGGACACTAGATGACCCTTCTACCTTCACTGATAGGACCACAGCTATCGTGTCGATGACGAAGGTTGCGGGTCAGCTTTACGAGTACGCCTGCCACGAAGGCAACTACGGCATGCAGAATATTTTGCGCGGTGAGCTTATTGTCGAAAAAATGGCACAGGAATCTGGCGCCAACTAAGCGCTCTATCCTCGATTTAAAAAACGACCCTACGAGGCCGTTTTTATTTCCTCCTCCTCAGGCACAGTGACACAACTAAGTTACGTGTTGTACTTCCCTTGTATTAGTTTCTTTTTGGCGACCGTTTGCCCCAATGAGTTGACTTTCAGTTGCTCTCAAAATACTGTATATATATACAGTATAAAGATCCTAATGCCTTATGACCCTAAATCACCCAATAGCACGCAACCGATCATCTTTAGTGGCGGCAGGCGCGACTCTTAGCCCCTGCAATAAAGACATGGGTAGTACGGCTAGTCCCGCAGCAGTGCAGGCCTATGCCGAACTGCACTGCATCTCCAACTTCACATTTCTACGAGGCGCCTCGTTTCCTGAAGAGCTGGTAGAGCGTGCAGAGGTGCTTGGATACAGCGCCATTGCTATTACCGATGAATGTTCTCTGTCCGGTGTGGTCAGGGCGCATAGGGTCGCTAAAGAGCGGTGCATCAAATTGATCATCGGCAGCGAATTCGTGTTGCGGGAAACAGCGACTGAATCTGTGCAAGATGAACAGATGATTCGAAAAGATCTGGATGAATCTCCTGCTGGAAACCGCAATGCATTGAACAACGGAATGCGAATCGTGCTGCTCGCCCTCAACCGGAAAGGTTATGGCGAACTCAGTCACCTAATAAGCTGTGCGCGTCTACGAGCGGGTAAGGGTGAGTATCGAATCGATAGCAAACTATTGCAGGAAAAATTCTCTAATGATTGTGCGCTTTTGTGGATTCCCAATCTTAAGCAGTCAGATGCCTGCATCGAATCACAGGCAGGTTATCTGCGAGAGCTAACTGTAGACAATCTATGGATTGCGGCGGAGCTTCTTCTTAACGGATACGACCGACTAAAATTAAAGCGACTGCGAAAGCTTGGTAAAAGTTTCGATATTCCTGTGTGCGCAGCAGGCGGCGTCTATATGCACGAAGCAGGGCGGCGTATTGTGCAAGATACTTTGACGGCAATACGCTTAGGCCAGCCGTTAGCGAAGATTGGCTTCGCCGCTGAGTCAAATTCGCAGAGGCACCTACGTGCCATCGAACAACTTAAAAAGCTGTATCCAGCACAGCTTCTCGAAGAGACGCTCATAATCGCTAACCGTTGCGACTTCTCTTTGGATGAGCTTCGCTACGAATACCCATCCGAGCTTGTGCCGAAAGAGCATACGGCACACTCTTGGTTATGGCAGCTAACTAGAGAAGGAATTAAAAAGCGCTGGCCGCGGGGAATCTCAGAGAAGAATCAAAAACTTATCGAACATGAGATGAGGTTGATAAAACAGCTCTCCTATGAACATTTCTTTCTGACAGTGCATGAGATTGTTTGCTTCGCGAACGATCAAAACATTTATTGTCAGGGTCGCGGCTCTGCCGCTAACTCTGCAGTGTGTTATTGCCTTGGGATAACAGAAGTGAGTCCCGATCATGCAGAGTTGCTGTTCGAACGCTTTCTCTCCCCCGAGCGCTCTGAGCCACCAGACATTGATGTGGATTTCGAGAATAGCCGCCGCGAAGAAGTGATTCAGCACATCTATCAGAAGTATGGACGCCATCGTACGGCGATTGCTGCCACAGTCATTACCTATCGCTCTCGTAGTGCCGTGCGTGATGTGGGCAAGGCATTGGGTTTGGATGATGAGCTTATCAATCGCTTTGCTAAGTCGATCTTCTGGTGGGGAGGCGACTTGCAAGAACAGTTATCGGATTCGGGCATTGACTATACCGAACAAAAAATCAAGACACTCATAACTGTCTGCCAGTCTCTGATGGGTTTTCCCCGTCATCTATCTCAACACGTAGGAGGCTTTGTTATTAGTCAGGGAGACTTGTCGCATCTAGTTCCTATCGAGAATGCAGCCATGACTGATCGAACTATTATTCAATGGGACAAAGACGATTTGAAATCTTTAGGCCTACTTAAAGTCGATGTGCTCGCATTGGGCATGTTGAGCGCGATTCACAAGGCGATAGATCTGGTGAATAGCTACACCATCGAAGAAGTAGGTATGGATAAAATCTCTTTGAAGGAGGACTCGAAAGTCTATGACATGATCTGCGAGGCTGACACGTTGGGTGTTTTTCAGATCGAGTCTCGAGCGCAGATGAGCATGTTACCGAGACTAAAACCTCGCAGTTATTATGACCTAGTTATTCAAATTGCGATCGTTAGGCCTGGGCCTATTCAGGGGGACATGGTGCACCCCTATTTGGAGCGGCGTAAGAACCCCAGTAAGATTAAATACGAGAGCGAGGCAGTGAGACAGACGCTGGAACGCACTCTGGGAGTGCCAATTTTTCAAGAGCAGATCATGAAGCTGGCCATGGTGGCCGCGGGGTTCTCAGCGGGCGAAGCCGATCAGCTACGGCACGCCATGGCAGCGTGGAAGAAGAAAGGGGGCCTCGAGCCGTTTCAAGATAGGTTGGTTTCCGGCATGAGAGCCCGCGGCTACAGTGAAGAATTCGCTTTGCGCATTTATAGTCAGATTAAAGGCTTCGGTGACTATGGGTTTCCAGAGTCACACTCGGCTAGCTTTGCATTGCTCGCCTATGTTTCTTCCTGGTTGAAGTGTTATCACCCCGCCGCGTTTTGCTGTGCTCTGCTTAATAGCCAGCCTATGGGTTTCTACCTGCCTGCACAGTTGATACAGGATGCTATACGTCATGGCGTAGCGGTTCTTTGTGTCAATGTGAATGAAAGCTATTGCGACTCGACTCTTGAGTTTAATAGGAAATTGTCCGATAAGCCTGCTCTGCGTTTGGGTTTCTCTTTGGTAAAAGGTTTGTCTGTGCTTGGGGCCGAGTCAATTTGTCTGGCGCGTAGCTCGGGTCGATTTACATCGGTGCAAGATTTGCTGACAAGAGCCGTATTGAACAAGAAAGACAGTGAAAGTCTTGCGGCGGCTGACGCGTTGAACACTCTCAGTGGCGATAGACACAGAGCTTTCTGGACTGTAGCTGGGGCCGATAAACCACTGCCTTTCTCAGATTTTCAGGCAGACGGTCAGGTGCTGGAGATAGAGGAAAGTGGCTTTGGTGTAGATGTGCTTCTGCCCGTTCCGTCTGAAGCTAATAATATAATGGCAGACTACGCTAGCACCGGGCTTACCCTGCGCAGACACCCAGTGGCCTTGCTACGCCCGCACCTCGATTTGTATAAGGTAGCGAGCGCCAGTAGCCTCCCGTCGCTACAGAACGAAAGCCGTATCAAGGCGGTGGGTATTGTCACCAGTAGACAGCGTCCACAGACCGCGGCAGGGGTTACCTTCTTAACTTTAGAAGACGAGAGCGGTTTTGTTAATGTCGTTGTCTGGCCAAGCCTGGGAGAAAAACAGCGGCCTATTGTAAGAAGGGCAGTGCTAATAGGTGTAGTAGGTCATGTGCAGAAGAGCGATGGAGTGATTCATCTCATCGCCAGAGAATTGGTTGACCTTAGCCACTGGCTGGGCGCGATGAATTTGTCATCACGGGATTTTATCTAGTCTTTTCTGATAAAACCTAATTACCCTATGCAAAGAAACCATGTAGGTACCAATTTCTTTTGCCGTTTTTTTCATGGTATATCCAGAGCCTGCTGCCGTTATGTTCCCTAGCAACATAATAATCTCGACACACATCGATTCCTGACCACCAATGCGTCTCTATCCGTTCGGGCCCACTTACGATAGCGATAGGTTTGCGATAGAAAAGCCTGCCCTTGTTGATGTTGAGTTGCTTAGGCTCTTGCAGCAACCACAGAGGCCTGGGATTTGCAGAAACTTCTATAGGCTTCGCTATCCTGCCTCTTCGATTCGGTTTCTCTTTGTAGTTAAGCTGCAAGCTCGCATATTCCGGACAATGCTGAGTCGCGTTACTAACACTTTTTACATGGCTGTCGCCAAATCGCGCCTGCAACTGTTCTATAAATTGAATAAGGTTGCTGTCACTATAAGATGCCGAACCTGATGGCTCATTTTTCAGCAAAGAATCGCTCTTAGCAAAGAAGGCATCAAATTCTTTGACTTCAATTTTGACGGCGACTACCGGAGCTGGAATAGACAATTTGTCGAAATGAGTCTCCAACAATAAGGTGAGATGTTGTTGTGAACGACTTGCCATTCGTAAGCCGATATTAATTTCGGTGCTGTCACGTTTCTCATGACGCAAGAACAAAACTAGGCTGCTAGTGCTAAGGTCTCGCCGCCGTAAGAAGTCGCAAAGCTGCGCTAATAACTCATCGGCAATCGGCAATAGCTGATTTAGGTTTTCAAGTTCGTAAGGTAGGTCATAGGACGCAGCGAATGCTGGCGGAGGAATATAATTGAGCGTCGGCTCGGCTACCTTTCCTAGCGCCTTATTTAGTTGATTAACAAAGTTGCTGCCAAAGCGTTTACATAATCCATCACTAGGTAAGCGCCAGATATCCCTTAAATGACGAATTCCCATATTAAGAAGCCGCCGTCGTTGTTCCTTGTTTAGGTCTAGTACATCGGTTGAGAGTTGGCCTAATGCCGAGCGTAAGTTTTCTGGCCGATAGACCAGCGCATTGTGCCCGGACCTGGCTAGCAATAAGCTGCCGCTGACAGTGGGGCTGGCTGCATAAAAGAAACCATCTGCTAAATCCCACTGCTGTAATTGTTCTCCTACGAGTTTCTGCAACTTTTGATGAATAACATCGATGCCAGCAAAATATTTTAAACTACTGCGTACTTCGCAGATTAATGCTTGGGGATGAAAGCTTACTGTAGAGCTAACGCTTTGCATGTGGCCGGCTAATTGATCGAGATATTTCTTCTGTAATGCTGAGTTTAGTTCTCTAAGCTGAGGAAGATAGAGTGCATACCATAGGCTATTAGATTTGCTACGCTGTGCGACGGATTTGACGCGCGCCTCATCCATCGCAGCTTTAGAGGGTCTCTGCTTTGCTGAGTCTTTAGCGCGTGCCGGAAATTGGATAACCTGAGGGCCAGATTCAGGCGCAACATAGGGCAGAGGGAGCTGTGCCTCACTGTCTGGATCTTTCAAGGCGTTGCTCCAGAAAGGTCAGGCTTGTTGGTAGAGGTTAATAGTCGCGCTTCGTGAGCGGAAATCCCCTCTAGCCTTAATGACAGTCACTTCAGACTCATTAAAACCCGCATTTTCGGAGTAAGAATCCTCTATTTTTAAACGTACTGGAGATGGTGAGTGCTCACTATCATGGTGTTTGAACAATACCCCTAGCGTGTCTCCAGTGTTTGCTGCCAGCTGTAGGCGGCGCAATACTTTAGTCGGTAGCCAGTTCTGCCAGGCTAATACCAGGCCGCAGTTTTCAGTCTGCAGAGCCTTTTCCATACTCCACAAAGCGTCCTTACAAGAAGTGTCCAGTTTGACCACTAATACCTGATCGGTATTAATGCCGGCTTGTACCAAGGCAGGAGCATAAAGCAAATAAGGGGGCGATATCCAAAGGATCCATTTTCCTTGTTCAACGATTGAACGCATGAGCGGAATTAAAAGCTGTAATTCGCCCATGCCCCAATGAGGTGTGATGACCTCCATTAGCCCCCTCTCTGGCCACCCGCGCCCAGGAAGGATGGCATCCAGTTGTGGATAACCAGTGCTTCGGCCCTGCACACCCTGACCGGCCATATCACAACCGCGCCATAGATTTGGATGGCCTTGTAGTAGCTCATCTATAGCGCTAGAGCTCACATCATGAAAAGCATCCGCCGGTGCGGATTGGTACTGGTTCTGATATGGCAGCTGCGTGTCTGAGTAGTTTTGAATAGTAGTCATAATCGGCTCAATCTAAATAGTACTGGATGAATGTACAGTATTATAGACGGCAATTTCTGCAGCGCAATAGAAACTTTGAACTTTCGATAATCGAACAGAGGTTTCATCGTTAATTAATTGTTTTCCCAAAGAAATTAAAGATTCGAAGACAAGCGACGTTAAAGTTTTGAGCGTTAAACGGAATGGAGACGAAGATGAGTAAAAAACCAGATATGATTACGGTAGTTATCACTTTATTCGTAGTGGGCGTGTTGGCTAGCGGTGTTGCTCACAGCGCGTTGCTATAGTTGTTGCGCGGATATAACCGCGATAGCGACATTAGGCCGAGAAAATACCAGTTTTAAGATAACGAAGCAGGGAGATCGGCTAAGGATAGGCAGGTATAAGTATTTCGCCCTACCTAGTATCGGGGCGGTAAATTTTTCTCTCGGTGGCAATCGCGTCCAATCGGACATCCCAACCTTCTACCGGAAAAGAATCGATAAACTGGCTCTCGTGTGCAAGACCCACAAGCAGCGGGCTGCTGCGGGGATTAAAGATCTTAAAACTGAAAGTACGATCGTAAAAGCCTTTACCCATTCCCAGTCGAAAACAATCCTCGCTAAACCCAACTAGCGGCACGAAAACCACATCGAAATTGGTTGGCGAGATGACCTCAGATGTTGGAGGTTCGGCTATTCCCCATTTATTCGGCACTAATTCGGTGTTGGCATCATAAGGGGCGAAAGAAACGAACTCGGGATTATCTTGCTGAATGACGGGGAGGAAGCAGGATTTACCCTCGTTGAGGGCTAGATCGAGCAGCATGCGTGGGTCGATCTCGCCGTCAGTTACCTGATAAAACGCGATACGTTGGGCGACACGGAAGAAGTCCTGATTTCCGAGTAGGTTGAACAGAGCGACCGACGCGGTCTGTTGTTGTTCAGAGCTCAGCTCCTGACGCTTTTTGCGCAGAGAAGAGCGCAGTGTATCACGCGCATCAGACATAAAAGGATGATAATGAATTAGGGTTAAAAACTGTCAAGCCCCCCGGAACACCGCTACCAAATTTGCCCTGAACCCAAAGGTTCAGGTGGTGGCTCCCGCGATGTATAAGGCTTTCCGACTAGCGGACATGCACAACAACATCTGTCGAGTTGCCTCCGGTGATAAAGATATCGGCTCAAGAACAAGTATTGATTGGCAAATGCTCTAGGGAACTATCACGTTAAGTATATATCGGGGGGGAACAATAAGGATAGTCAAGAAGGTATAGAAACCTTCGCATCTCAGCTTTGTTGTTGTCGTATCGCTGGGGGCGGGCATTTCTTCTCAGGGGCCTTCGGCGCCGATTGATTGCTGGGATACACTCCTCTGCGGGTTCGCAGTGGTGATAAATTCTCAGCAGAAGTAAAAATATGCGGAGGTTTCTGGAAGGCTGAGGAAAAACAGAGGTGCGAAGCATCTCTCTTGCAAAATGATTGTTTGAGTTAAAGCTCTAGCTGACGAGCGTGGGCGATAGCTGAGTCGATTTTAGTTTCTATGCCCTGTACCTGCTGTGCCGTGGCATGGCGGGTTTCATTGATGAGCCGATTCTTGCGTAGCATGTCGTGGGTAATGTTCAACGCTGCCATTACGGCAATTTTTTCGACACCGTGAATGTTTCCACGGCCTTTAATTTTGCTCATGTTCTCGTCTAGGTAACGTGCGGATTTAATCAGAGCTTCCTTGTCAGAGGGCGGGCAATTTACCTGATACTCTTTGTCCATGATTTTTACTTGTACCGATGTACTTTCTTCGCTCATCACATTACCCAAATAATTGTACTTTAATTAAAACCGACGTTATGACTAACCAGCCGGAAGAGGGAAAATTCGTTAGGATTGATCCATGGCTTTCAGACGTACAAGTACAGATTCCAGTTTCGACTTGGCATCTTTATTATTATTTATCAATTGTTTGCGTTCTTGGCGCCAGGAATTCTCCCCAGCTTTCAAGATTTGATTTTCACGCTTCATGTCCGCGCAGAGGTCAATAAGGTCATCGACTTTCTCGCTCAATGATAGGAATCTGTCTTCGCTCATCTTGCAGTTTCTCTTTTTAGTATCTGGCATTCCTAGCGAGTGTTAATTCTTAATGTCCGCAATGTATTATTGGCATTAGTTTAGGATTTACATTAACAATTCCCTAACTATAGAGCCGAGTTGGAGGGGGGTCAATAATGGAATTGTAAAAAATTGGCACTTGGTTCCCTTATAAGACAGCTATATGCTTGTGCGCTGAATTCAAATACAAGTATCTGAGGTTTAAATGAGCAGTAAATACCGTGAAATGAAGCGCCGCCGCAAGGAGCTAATGGCGCAGATGGAACCGAATAGCATAGCGTTGCTAGCGTCGGCGCCACCGCATATCCGTAACGGCGATGCCGAATATCGGTATCGACAAAATAGCGATTTCTACTACCTGACAGGTTTCTCTGAGGAGCATGCATTCTTGGCTTTGATACCGGGACGCAAGCAGGGCGAAGCTATACTGTTTTGTCAGGAGAAGGACAAACAGAAAGAGCTCTGGACTGGCATTCTCATGGGCCCCGGTGCGGCATGTGAGGAATTAGGAATCGATGATGCGTTTCCAATTAGCGATATCGATGACATCTTACCAGGGTTGATCGAGGGACGTGATCGCGTGTACTACTCAATGGGCAAAGATGACCAATTCGACAACCAGGTAATGGACTGGGTCAAAATCATTCGCAACAAGGCAAAAATGGGAGCGCATCCGCCGGGAGAATTCCTCGTGCTCGACCACCTGCTACATGAATTACGACTATTCAAGAGCGCCAGCGAAATCAAACTAATGGAAAAGGCTGCGAAAATTTCGGCAGAGGGCCATAAGAGTGCTATGGCTTGTTGCAAACCTGGAATTAAAGAATATGAGATGGAGGCGGAGCTGCTTTATGCCTTTACTCGTAACGGTAGTAGGGCGCCAGCATACGATTCGATAGTTGCGTCGGGAGATAATGCCTGCATCTTGCACTACAACACAAACGATGCCGAGGTAAAAGAGGGCGACCTGATACTTATAGATGCAGGCTGTGAATACGGACACTATGCCTCTGATATTACTCGTACATTTCCCGCCACGGGAAAATTTTCTCCAGAGCAAAAAGCTATCTATGAAATTGTGCTGGCTGCGCAAGATGCCGCAATCGATGCGGTTGCGCCTGGTGTCTCTTGGGACGAGCCGCACAATGTTTCGGTCAAAGTTATAACGCAGGGCCTGGTAAAACTAGGGCTGCTGAAAGGAAAGGTGAGTCAACTCATCAAGGCCGAGGCCTATCGCGACTTCTACATGCACCGTGTAGGCCACTGGATCGGTATGGACGTACACGACGTTGGAGACTATAAGATAGATGATCACTGGCGACTGCTTGAGCCAGGGATGGTGACGACAATAGAGCCAGGTATCTACATCTCGCCAGAAAATAAGAAGGTTGAGAAGCGCTGGCGTGGAATTGGTGTTCGAATTGAAGACGATGTGTTGGTTACTAAACAGGGAAACAAGATTCTAAGTAAGGGCATTCCAAAGACAGTAGAAGAGATAGAGTCATTTATGTCCAGTGCTCACTAGCATTCTATCCACTACTAATTGGCAGGTTCAGCGCTATTACAACATTTGTCAGTAAGGCGTTACGCCTTTTGCTAAGGGAGCAACACTTGCCGGTAAGAGGTGCTTTGCCATGAACACAGACAAACTCACTGAACCCGCCAATTAGTGGTGGATGGGGTACTAGTTAAATGCAAATATCCAAGCCAGACAAATTCTATGATCTTGTCGTAGTGGGCGGCGGAATGGTGGGCGCAAGTTTTTGCTGTGCATTAGAAGAGGCGCTGGGTGAGAATTCCCTTTCGATTCTGGTCATAGAAGCAATCTTGCCAAACGCGAATTCGGCGAAGCAATCCAGCTTCGATGCAAGATCTACTGCTCTCTCGTTTGGTTCGCGAAAATTTTTCGAAGGCATCGGTTTATGGCAAGCGCTAGAAGAGGCTGTTTCTGCAATCCATGAGATTCAGGTTTCCGATCGTGGGCGGCTCGGCTCGGTTGAAATAAATAGAGATGAGCAAAATGTAGAAGCCCTTGGTTACGTAGTTGAGAATCAACGGCTGGGTCAGGTCCTTAATTCAAGATTGAATGATTCTGGGAAAATAAATTTTCTGTGCCCCGCACTAGTGTCTTCCGTGAAGGCAACTGAGAAAGGCATGCAGCTTGGTTTGCAGCACGGTGATACCGAAACAAGTGTAGATGCCTCGTTGCTCGTGCTTGCAGACGGAGGCAAGTCTCCTGTTTGTGAACAGTTAGCCATCGCACGCTCGATCGAGCGTTATGATCAGCATGCACTCATAGCAAATATTGTTCTCGAGAAGCCACATCAGCAGATCGCATTTGAAAGGTTTACCGATACCGGGCCGCTTGCTGTTTTGCCACTTAAATCGATAGGTGGAAAGAACAGGGGGTCTCTCGTGTGGACTTTATCAGTTGAGCAGGCGGCGCAGTACACAGATTTGGGCGAGGAACTGCTTCCTCTACTGCAAGAGCGGTTCGGCTATAAGCTCGGGAAAATTCTAGAGATTGGCGAGACGTTTGTGTATCCATTAAGCCTCTCCATTGCGAAAGAGCAGGTGCGACCGGGCTTGGCTTTATTGGGGAATGTTGCCCATACACTCCATCCAGTCGCTGGACAGGGACTCAATTTAGCTCTAAGAGATGCGCGGGTGTTGGTGGATGTACTGATCAGCGCGAAGCAGCGTAGCTTAGGCCTAGGTGAGATGGATATATTGCTGGAATACGTTGCTCACCAGGAAGCAGATCAGGCAACAACCACTCAATTTACTCACAATATCACTAAGCTGTTCTCCAGTAACAATGAGGCGAAGGTATGGCTGCGAAAATTTGGCTTAGTCGCAATCGAATTATTACCGACGTTGCGCCGTGGGCTAGCTGAACGGGCCATGGGCCTAAGTAAGAGCTGACAAAAAATAGACCATCATTGGGCATCGCAGACAAGATCAGTTACCGGGAACTTGCTCCCATCTGAAAGACTATGCGATGGTCTACGACGTAGGTTTCAATAGTGTGCCTATTATTCATCGCAGGAGAGGGTCTTTGCTTGCGAGTTTATTCAGCGTAGCCCTGGTCGCCGAATAGCCTGGAGGATTAGGCGGATGAGCCGGCATGTCCTTGGCAGAGGCTTCGCCCAATTAGGGTTATAAAAAACTGCACCCAGCAACAAAACCCGCACCTATTGCTAAAAAATCCAACAGGATTGCCACCGGCTTGAATCAATGAGAAAAGGTGGGGATATAAAGCTTTAAAGCAGTGTGTTAGAGCTGACTGCGGATTGCCTCAACGCGGTTGCGATTCGCGCCCATATCGCTATAGCCGACGCGAGAGGCGGATCTCACTTGGGTTGTATTGTTTGCGGCATCGAACAAGAACTCTACATCGTCAACATAGCCCATGAGACTGCTAGTGAACTCCGCGTAGAGGTAATTACTTGACTGCTCGACGATATTCGCTTCATCCATTGTCAGCAGTACTTGTTGAATCTGGGTCAGGTTTGCGTCTAAGGCTGCGATTGAGTGTTCCTCGCTGTTTTCATAACTCGATACGCAGTTCGGTGATTCAGGGCATGCCGTTAAGCTGCCATCTTTAATGCCAATATTTTGCGGCGGTTCTCCTGCACAGGCGGAGAGAAAGGGAAGCAGTGCCAGGAGTGATTTTTTCATGTTTCGATATCTCTAGTTTCAATTTTTCGATAGCCGTTGCAGCAAGCCAGGCCGCCGCTGTTAATGAGTAAGTCGTTAGCCTATGACCGTCATGCCCAGCCATTCGGCTATCAGGGCGGGTTTGTCTTGGCCTTCTATATCAATGGTCACGTTATGCTTTATCAAATAGTGATTGGGTTTCTTCTCCTCACTACTTACCAATTGGAATCGAGCGCGAATTTTACTGCCAACCTTTACGGGATTGATGAAGCGTACTTTGTCCAAGCCGTAGTTGATCCCCATTACCGCATTCTCGAGCTTGATTCCGCCATTTTCTGAACTAAGCATGCTCATCAGTGAAAGTGTGAGAAAACCATGAGCAATCGTGGTGCCGAATGGAGTCTGTGCGGCTCGATCCGGGTCAATATGAATATACTGATGATCGCCCGTCGCATCGGCAAACTTGTTAATTCTGTCCTGATCTATCTCAATCCAATCGGTGACCCCAACTTCTTGGCCCACATAATTGTTAATTTGATCGGCGCTGACAATATTGCTCATTTTAAATCTCCACTCTCGATAAGGGCTCTGTAAATCACCACAAGCGCGGAAGTTTAGCAGACATTGTGAAATCTCGAAATAGGGGGTGCTGATCAAGTCTAGGACTACTGTGCGTCAGGGCGACTAGTGACTTCTTTAGAGGCCACTAGGGATTAAGGCTTACAGAGCCTATACTACCAGCTATGCCTAATGCACAGCCCAAAGAGTTCGATGTAGTCATAGCAGGCGCGGGAATGGTCGGGGCCAGTCTTGCTTGCTTACTTGCCGAGTCTTCGTTGTCCATCGCATTGGTAGATCGCAAGCCTCTTGTTCAAGGGAAGGATAGCGACAGCCCAAAACTTCATAGCGACAAGTTTGACCCTCGAGTCAGTGCAATCAGCCAAGCATCACAGCAACTCTTCAGGCAGCTTGGAGTCTGGGAGGACATGAATGCTGCCCGTGTTTGTAACTACAATGCCATGGAAGTCTGGGATGCTGAAGGTACGGGCTCAATTGACTTTTCGGCAGTCGAGATCAATCAGCCTGAGTTAGGCAGCATCGTAGAAAATTCGATAATCATTGCAGCACTGCACAAACGGCTAGCGCAGCTTGAGAATGTATTTCCAATAACTCCATTCTCTATAGAGTCGTTCGAGCAAGTTGAGCGTGAAGATGGCTTAATCGTAAAATTAAACGCCGACGATGGTCAGGAAATTTGGGCACCGCTGATCATCGCAGCGGACGGTGCAAACTCAAAGTTAAGAGCGCTGGCCAATTTTGAGTGCCGCGAATGGGATTATGAACAACACGCACTGGTAACTACAGTGCGCACACAACTGCCACATAACAACACTGCATTGCAGCGTTTCATGGAAACTGGCCCACTCGCTTTCTTGCCGCTGCGTGCCGCGACAGAGGATGACACGCAGCATTTCTGCTCTATCGTCTGGTCGATGTTACCTGACCAGGCAGAGCGGATGATGTCATTGAGTGAGGATGAATTCAATTCGGCGCTCGCTGCGGCGTTAGAATCTAAGCTTGGTGCTATTGAATGGAGCGACAAACGCTTCGTCTTTCCTCTCAGACAACGGCATGCGTTGGACTATGTAAAGGAAAGTATCGTGCTTGTGGGTGACGCCGCCCATACGATTCACCCTTTAGCGGGCCAAGGGGTTAATCTGGGCCTGTTGGATGCGAAGGCACTGGCAGAGGAGTTGCAGCGGGGTATTGAGGCAGGCAGATCGGTCGCTGACCCGAAGATACTGCTTCGCTACCAACGCAGACGTAAAGGCAATAATCTCTCGATGATGTGGTTAATGGAGGGTTTCAAGCGGCTCTTCGGGCAACAAGATCTCAGCATACGCTGGCTACGGAACATCGGGATGAACGCGGCAGATAAGATGACGCCAATCAAAAACCAGTTGATTCGCAAGGCAATGGGACTCGATAGTTAGGGAGCCTCCAATTTTTTTCGAGACCTAACGATTAACACCGTTGCCTCCAAAAATCTAGATTTGAAAGTTGTAGCGTAGATGAACTTGCAAGATATCGTTGTTGCGAAAATTATAAAAGATGGATTCGCGGCGGCTTCCATAGTCTACCCATAGCAGCCCCACCTCTACACTATCGGACCAGCTATAGTCTGCTGAGACCCTACTGACCTGACCCGTTTCGTTTGCCAGCTCATTGTGTACTGCCACTACCGTCAGCTTTTCATTTAGCGCAGTCCAGTAAAGCCTTGCGCCGAAACTGGTTTGATTTTCATCAGCATACATAAAGGCATCATGGTTTTTAGTTCGTATGCTATCTAACTCGAAGGTCAGTAGCAGATTTTTGAAACCATTATACTCAACTCCGAATACGGATAAGACCTGATCCTTTTCATCCCATCCACCAAGCTGTCTAAATATCGACTCTCGGTTGGGAATTACTGCCTTGTCTAGGTGTAGGCCTAATTCGCCAAAATACAGCCAAGAGCCGTCTGCCCAATTAGCAGCTACACCGAATGCGCGCATGCGGTTTTGGCCGTACTGAAATAGTGGGTTTATCGAGCGCGCAGCAGTAATTTCTTCTAGGCTCAAGGCATTGTTATTGAACTCACCGGCGACGAACTGCAGGTCCCCTTGACTTAGGTGAGTGGAGGCTCTGAAAAAATACTCTTCTTCGGTATCCGGAGAGTCCCTATTGATTCTTATGCCCGCTTGACGCAGGGCGACAAACTGATCGAACTCATCACCAATAGGTGCCGTATAATTTTTGTTGGCACGGTGTGTGATCACGCCATCGAAGGTCCACTTCACAGTGCTGTAACTAAGCAGCACTGCGGGAACTTGCAGGCGAATGTCCTCTAGGTCTTGTTGCGCGAAGGTGTACTGGTCTTCTGTATTGATTAGGTCGGTAACTCGAGAATATTCAGCCAATCCCCAAGCTAGTATTTGATTGCCTAGTTTGAAATAGAAACCATTGTTGTATTGCTTCTCTATATAGAAGTCGCGGACTTCGAAGCGGTTACGGAACTCATTCGTCTCGTCCGAGGTGTAATCGATGCCTTCATCGAGTCTGTAGACCTCGTCATGATAAACCTTGCCGCTAATGCGAAAATCGAAACCCTCGCCAAGTTTTTTGTCTAGCTGTACAAAGAGGCTGGTTTCAATCTTATTTAAATCGCGGTCCTGACGGCTGAATAGTACGCCGGGACGTTCAATTCCCTGTGAAACTTTCTGCGTAACCCAACCTATAAGAGAGAAATCCTCTTCCGTCAGGGAATTAGTGGTCTCAATATCGACATCAAGGGTATTGAAGAAATCATTCTGCGCGAGACTCGGTCGAATACAAGCGATTGCTAGAAACGCTAGCAGCAAGTAATAGCTGCCGCCTCGGTAGAAATACTTCGTCACGTGTAGCGCCACCGTGATAAGCCTCAGTCGAATCCCCGTTGCATTGCCTCGGTAGTCAGTAATGCATCGGCAACGTCGACGTTGTAGTCGATGGATTTGATTTGCAGGATGCTTGCGTGTTCTTGCCGATCGTTTCGAGTAGTGATTGCTTGTAGTCTTTTTACAGTCCAAATATCTTCTACCAATTCTACCTCTGAGGCTGTAAAGAACTTGATACGGTTTCCTTTAAGTTCCCAAAATTGGCCGCGAAGCTGTATGAATTTCTCTTTGCTAACCCAGCTTTGCATCTTCGAGTAGCCGGTGGCCTCTTCGGCGCGATCCTTGAATTCGGATTTGGCAATCATTTCGATAACCCAGCAGTCTTCACCGTCTATCATTTCTGACTCATTAACGAAGCTGTAGTCATACCAATCGATTTCGAAGCCATTGATATCAGCATAGGTGAAATCGCTGCCAAGGAACGAATCCGATGTATCACTATTCGCGAGTCGCTTTACTCTTTGTAAGGCCGGGAGATAAAGCCAGGAGTCATCATCACGCAGGCTATCATTCCAGTCAAAATTTAGGTACGCGGTGCCGCGAATGTCGGCAGGCGATTCGAACAGTGACAAAGTTTTCGTATCTTCCCCGTAGTTTTTGGAATAAAGTTTTAGATTCCTGATTCGCTGCCTTTCTCGTCTATCGATAAGTACCAAAGTAATATCGCTTACCGAGGAATCACCCGCTTCCCGCTCGTCTACCCTACGCATGACTTCTTCGGCGGAATATTCTGCAGCTAGCGAGCTCGCTGGAAACATGAAGAGAATGCAGCAGGAATACAACGCCGATTTAAGTCTTCTTGCCGTTATCACTTGGGCGCTCATGTGCCTGTCTCCTACAGTAAATTTTCAACTGGAATTGGTGCTAACTATGCCAGAGACATTATCACGCCAACATCTACGCTGTTGGGGCAAGCTTAGCGACACCATCATCATCACCGTCGGCCCAATAAAGTATAGCCGGTAACATGACGAGGTCGCCTACTAGCGCCAGTGTCATTATGATAGAGCCGAACAAACCTACATAGATAATAGTAGTAAATGAAGCGAAACACAGGATGCTGAATCCAAATACTAAAACAATAGAGCTAAAGACCACCGCTCGACCCGATTCATTCATAGCTCTAGCTATAGACTGCTTTGTGCTATCACCTTCACTCTTAGCGAGAAGATAACGGCTCATGACATGGATGGCATCATCCACCGCTATGCCCATCGTCATGGCAAAAACGATAACAGCACTTATATCCAATGGTACCCCCAGCCATCCCGCAAAGCTGCCAGTCAGTACGATCGGCAATACGCTCGGAATAATAGATAAAAGGCCATATTTAACCGATTTGAACAGCGCAATAAAGAAGAGAGTAATAATCCCCAGCGCGATTAGGAAGGATCGGACCATCCCCTCAGATATATACGTGTCCTGTACGGTATAAAGGGCCATCGTGCCGGTAATTATCGCCTGAAATTGTGGATAATTTTCATCCAGATAGGCTTCGATGCTATTCAATTCAGCATGCATCACCGATGCTTCCATATTAACAACCGGAACAACGAGTCTCGCGTAGCGATTCTCGAAGTCTTTGATATCAGAAAGGTCTTCGTTCGCACCTGAGCTTTCGTACAATAGAAGAAGCTGAGCGGCCATCTCTGGGCTAGATGGTAGGCGATAAAATTCAGGATCATCCCCATTTAAAGCCTGATTTATCTCTTTGAGATAATCAGCTATGGAATTGATTGGGCCCAGTGTCTCGCGTTGCTGCAACCAACTCTGTATTTGATCCAGCTGCGCAAGAAAAACTGGCCCCTTAATGCCTTCTTCTTCGCCAGAGTCGAGGATGATGTCTAGATTCATCATGCCGCGATAGGTGTCATCGAAGTACTCGATATCCTGTCGCGTCTGACTGCTCTGTTTAAACAGAGTGACGTAGTTCGAATCGATAACAATGTTGGGTATGTTCCAAATAGAAAATAGCAACGCCGCCAGGCCGCCGAGTAAAATTCTATTTTTATTTCTTAATGTAAAGTCTGGGATTTTTTGTGTAATCTTAGAAATGATCCCAGCATTTAAAACTCGGGTGGTATTCGCCGGGATTTTTTTCATAAAGCTGAGTACAGCCGGCAGAATTGTGAGCGCAAACAGGAAAAGTGTGATTGATCCTATCGCTCCTAAAATAGCGAACTCTCTGATAGGGAGGATTTTTGTGACTGAAAGTGCAAAGAAGCCAGCTGCCGTAGTAATTGCCGTGAAAAATGCTGGGCGCCAAATATTAATGATGGTAGAACGAGCGGCCTCTTTACCATCAAAACCTGCGTGCATATAGTTAAAAAACTCTAACAATATATGCACAGTTATTCCAATTCCGATAATAATCAGTGTCGGTGTCAAGGCTCCAGAGTCGACAGTTGTGTGAGGAATTTCGAGATAACTTTGAGTTTCCTGAACCAATAGAAATCCACAGGCAATCACTAGCCACGGTGCAATAGTGGCCCACAAGGATCGAAAGCTCAAAAATAGTATCAACACCATCAGTGCAACCATGACAGGTATCAATATTGCTATATCTTCGGCTGAGACGGTTTCAAAACGCTCTTGCGCCAACGGGTAACCGGAGAGATGAAGAATGTAACTGTCGGAACTCAAATTCCCTTCTCCAACAAAGCGGTAAAGGTCCTGAACCAATTGCACTTTCGCCGCCGATGTTTCGTCAGAGTGTTCCACCCTAGCAGCGATTCTTGTATGTCGAAAATCTCTGGTAATCAAGGTATCCAAAGCAAGAGTTTCGTTGTTGAGAATATTCTTTGTGTTGGCGATTGCGGACGCATCGCCTATTAGGTCTTCGACATCCTCGATTAGAAAATCCGTGAGAAGGTCGTCACCGTCACCATGAATAAATTGGAAGTTTGTAATGGAGCGCAACTGCGTAACGTACTCATGGTATTCGAGAAAATCAGAAACTTTAGCGATGTCGCGTAACGTGTCCGCATTAAAAATATCGGATTCACTAGACGTAGCCTCAAAGCCAACGATGAGGTATTCATTGTCACCGAAGAGCTCTATTAGGTTGTCGTATTCGACTAGGGTTGGATCACCGGCGACGAAGTAACGTTCGCTACTGTTATCGAAGGGTATGTCTTTGCCTGTGAGCAGCGCGGCGAGCAGGAGCGCTAGCGACCCCGCAATGATTGGAAGGCGGTAGGCGATTGTGAAATTCGCCCAGGCTTTGATTAGAGCCGACATCATGAAACCCCTCAACTATTAATAGGACATACCTGTCCTGCTGCTTGTTATTCTTTTATTCTTCGAGCTAAGAAGGTGCTTCATTAACCTCGCTGGACAGTGTAATGCTTGATGTTTACGGCGTAAAGTTAACGTTGTTAATATAGGTTTTTAACTCAGAATTTCAAAAAACTCTATATATAAGAATTTCTTATGAAGATTTCTTAAAGTCAGTCGATACTTCTTTTGTGCGAAATTTCGGGCCAAATCGGAACCTGAGCACCTTACGGAGTAGTCATAGTATGTCAAAGGAATCTAATTTCCCCTTCGATCTGGACCTCAGTACGTTAGATACCAGCAGTATTACCAATATTTTGGGCGATATTGAAATGCATATGCCTCTCATGGAAAGTGAGGGTGATGTGTCGCAATTGCTGCTAGTGAAGGACTTTTTCGAGTCCGAACTTAAGATTGAACGCCGCTTACACTGACTCTGTGATCGCCCATAAAATGGCCCTCTAGAGCGGGGTTTCACTTTGTAGAATAACTGTGTACTCCCCACGGTGCTTGGTTTATGCTGATCGGCCCTGTATTCAGAACCTATCTTTAAAAATAGGTGCGTTCAGAGGGATTTTCCAACTGGAAGGCATCTTTAAAGATACTCGGCAGGATCAACACTAGGAACTCACATAAAAGGGTCATGATTATGAAATCCGTATTATCTTTGTTCGCAGTTTGCAGCTTGGTCTGCAGCAGTGCCCAGGCGTTAGATATGGCCGCTCTAGAAAGAGCGATGGCAAGTCCTGATCGTCCAGCGGCTGATAAAGAAAGAGATGCCAGTCGTCAAGCTCCAGTTGTATTGGACTTTCTTGGCGTGGAAGCGGGAATGACTGTTCTGGATGTCAATGCATCCGGCGGCTGGTACACAGAAGTTCTATCTTACGCCGTAGGTTCTAACGGTAAGGTGCTTATGCAGAATCGCCCAGGAGGCCGTTCTGCTGAGGCAGCGACTGCTAGGGCAGATCGATTAGCTAATGTAGATGAGTGGCTAACTGACATCTCTGATATTTCAGCGAACTCCGTGGACTTTGCTTTCACAGCGTTGAACTTCCATGACTTTCACAATTCCAATCCCGCCGCCGCTCAGGGCATCCTGGGTCAGGTTATGGGAGCACTAAAATCCGGTGGAATACTGGCTGTGATTGATCACGAGGGCACGCCTGGCGCAGACAATACGACTCTACATAGAATCGCATTTGATGATGCTGTTAAGGCAGTGCTCGAATCTGGTTTCGTACTGGCAGGAGCTAGTGACGCACTAGACAACGATGCAGACGATCATTCGGTTGGTCCATTCGATCCATCGTTGGGGCGCAATACCGATCGCATCGTACTTAAGTTTATGAAGCTATAGTTCAGAAGTCATAGTTTGTAAATTAATTAGTCCTAAATACTAATTTACAGCAAGATAGAAAGTGAAGGGTCTTGGTGCTAACTAAGACCCTTTTTTTATTTCGAATTTAAACCCTAGTCTGAGCGTAGTTTGGAAAATCAAGATTCTCAAAATCCCATTAAGAAATTCCTCTCGGTATTTCAATATAGCGGAGTCGCCTTAGAGATCGTCTGGAGTACCAGTGCGAAGCTGACAATCATCATGGCGCTGACTACCTTGGCATCCGGCGTGCTGCCAGCGCTGATTGCTTCTGTAGGCGGCTTATTCGTAGACGTGGTTTCCAATGCCTTTCAAGGCGACGGCAGTAACGCAGAGAAATTACGTAGCGATGCGCTCTACTATGTCTTTCTGGAAGCCGGGTTAGTGGTGCTGATGACCGGTGCCCAACGTATAAGCACAGTCTGCCAATCTATATTACGTGTGTTGTTGGGAAATAAAATCAATGTGATGATTCTTGAGAAGGCGCTTACTCTCGAACTTGCACACTTCGAAGATGCGGAGTACTACGACAAGCTTGTGCGTGCCCGTCGTGAAGCATCTAGTCGCCCACTTAGCCTTGTTATAAAGACGTTCGACCTATTCAGAGATGTCATCGCTCTTATCACGATTGGTATATGGCTATTTCAATTCTCCCCTTATGCTGTCTTACTGCTTGGCCTCGCTGGGGTCCCGGCATTCATTGCTGAGGCGAAATTTTCGGGCGAGGCATTTCGCATACACCGCAGGCGTTCGGCCGAGCGGCGCATGCAGATCTATCTAGAAATGGTGCTGACGCGCGAAGATGGCGTCAAGGAAGTGAAGCTGTTGCAGTTGGGCAAGATGTTCCTACAGCGCTATGTAGATATCTTTCGCAACATCTATAACGAAGATAGATCCCTGGTTCTAAGGAGAGGCTTCTGGGGATATATTCTAGGTTTAATTGCTAGCGCGGCGTTCTACTTCGCCTATGGCTGGGTAGGTTTTGCTGCTATCGCCGGCGCCATCACTATTGGGCAGATGACGATGTACATCGCTCAGTTCCGCCTTGGCCAGAATGCCGTAACAAACAGCCTGACCTCAATAAATGGTATGTACGAAGATAATCTTTATCTATCGAATCTCACCGAGTATCTGGCGCACAAGGTGCCGGAGCATACGGGAAACAAGACGCAGGGCCCTGACCCAGCCGACGGAATTCGCTTTGAGAATGTTAGTTTTTCCTATCCCGGCGCGCAGACGCCAGCACTGAACAAGATCAACTTACATATCACCCCTGGCGAGAGTCTGGCGATTGTAGGTGAGAATGGCAGCGGTAAGACGACGCTGATTAAATTGCTTACGCGCCTGTACACTCCTACCGAGGGTCGCATACTCGTGGATGGTTTGGATTTGCAAGAATGGGACCTTGATACCATCCGTGAAAAGGTCGGCGTGATATTTCAGGACTTTGCTCGCTATCAATTGATCGTT
>Ga0233426_10000607_pt1 | contig 37587 bp, 37 predicted proteins | sample SI_118_April2016_6_FD_179875 | JGI IMG/M metagenome (GOLD analysis project Ga0233426, IMG submission 179875) | Seawater microbial communities from Saanich Inlet, British Columbia, Canada - SI_118_April2016_10_MG | ecosystem: Environmental > Aquatic > Marine > Inlet | place: Canada: British... | reverse complement strand
AAAACTGGATCTGTTTGATTTGTTTCAAAATCTGGATGAATGAGTAATGAACTCAGAAGAGTCATTGGAGATAGAACTAACGGTACTTCCCTTTCAATTGCACTCGGTTGAGATAAATACAATGTTATGCAATTTTCAGATTCTATAAAAATCATGCAAGAAAGAGATGATATAAAAATGATTGTAATGCTTGGTGAAGTATGAGGTCGTGATGAGTTAGAGGTAGCAAGAATGATCAAAGACAAAGAAATCACAAAACCAGTTGTTGGATGGTGTATTGGGACAATTTGAGAAGAAATTTCCTGAGAAGTTCAATTTGGACATGCCGGAGCAAAATCAAATAAGGAGGAAGAAACAGCAAGTTATAAAAACAAAGCTTTAGCAGATGTATGAGCTATAGTGCCTGAAAGTTATATGGATTTTGGAGATGTTATAAAAACAACCTTCGATAGTTTAAATATATCAGAAGAAGAATATATTATTGATATCCCACATAAATTATCTCAAATAAATTCAAGAAGAAAAACTCTATTTACTTCAACTATTTCAGATGAGAGAGGAGAAGAGCTTCAATACAATCATAAAAATATTTCTGATTATACTAGGGCAGGCAGTTTTGCGAATGTAATATGAAATCTTTGGTTAAAAAGAGATTTACCAGAATACGGTCTAGAATTTATTAATGCAATATTAATACTACTCGCAGACCACGGACCAGCTGTTTCAGGTGCTACAAATGCTATGATAACAGCCAGAGCATGAAATGATCTTAAATCATCATTAATTGCAGGTCTTACCACTATCGGACCAAGATTTGGATGAGCAATAGACTGAGCAGCTACCTACTTTGGAAAAGCCGTAGACGATAATATTACAGCTTGAGAATTTGTGACTTCAATGAAAAAAGCAGGGCTTAATATTCCTGGAATCGGCCACAAAGTTAAATCAAAATTTAATCCAGATAAGAGATGTGAAATTCTTCTTGAATTAGCAGAAAAATTCCCAAATAAAAAACATCTTCAATTTGCACTTGCTGTTGAAGAAATAACTCTCGAAAAGAGATGTAACCTCATTCTTAACGTTGATGGTATGATTGCAGTAATGTTATTAGATCTATTTGAAGATATTGGTCTCAGTTTCGAAGAAAGAACTGATTATATCGAAGCGTGAATATTCAACGCATTCTTTATACTAGCCAGAACTACCGGTTTTATCGGTCATATTATCGACCAAAAAAGACTCAAAGAACCACTTTATAGAACTCCTTGGGATGATATTTTATATGAATAATATTTATTAAAAAATTACTATGTTAAATGCATTTCTGTTTGTAATATCATTTTTTATATTACAAATCTATATTCCTTTATATATTTTAATACCAATATATTATCTTATATATTATATCGCTACTCATCCAAAATTAACTAAAAGACGATATGAAAATATGAAGAATATTTCTTCTAGATATTTATATTGTATAAAAAATTATAAGACAAAAAAATATGTAATAAAATATATTGAAGAAAATTTAACAGATTTATTAAAATTACATTGATTTAGTCACGAGATGTTTCAAAAAGATGAATATTTCCACAAATTTATCAATAAAAATAATATAAATTTCGATAATATAACATTTGCAGAAAAGTTTTTTTACTATTATGATATAGTATACAATCAATTTCTTGTTGATAATGATTATAAAATCAAATATGTTAATTTTTTATGAAAACAAGAATACTATAATTTAATAACAAAGGAAATTAATGCTAATTGATTAGTGCAGCATATTGCTATTTGAGGATCACCTTATTGAGTATTTTCTGATTGGAAGTGGGAATTAAATGATATTGGCTGGTGGTTTCATATGGCTCTTAAAAATAAGAATCTTGATTTTAGCTTAAAAATGAAAAAAACAACTGATTATAATGATGACACTATGGAATTATTAATTAATGGTAAATATATTAACGTAAAACAAGACTTAAAATATAGTGAATTATTCGGGATAGATGAAAATAATGATTTTGATATTTTGTTAAATATCATTAATTCTCATTTAGAAAAGGAAAATGTAATAATTGTAGAGTTAATTAGTTGAAATGATGACTACTCGTTCTTTGTATATGATTTAGATAAATATAATATCTTAAAAAATAATTATCCTGAAGAATTGAAATATATTATTGGTAAATAGTTAATAAAATTCAATTTTTAAAATATCCTCATATACTAGTTATAATTATAAAATAAATATAAAAATCTATGGATCTAATGACACAAATAAATACATTTTTTTACTTGAGCCTATTTGCTTTTGGGACTCTGTTTGGGAGTTTTTCTTCGGTAATTATTTATCGTTTAAAGTCTGGTGAAAAAGGAATAATGACCGGTAGAAGTCATTGTGGGAGTTGTAATGCTATACTCAGAGCACTGGACTTAGTTCCGGTATTTTCATGGTTAATTAACAAATGAAAATGTGCTCACTGTAAAAAAGCTGTAAGTGCGGTCTACCCTTTCTTAGAATTATCTGCTGGGCTATTGTTTACAATGATTTGATATTTTTTGATTGATTTTACGATAGTATTAACATGAGACTCATTAGAAATTATTAAACTTCTCTTTTGGTGTTTTATAGGAATACTTTCTATTATTTATATATTTTATGATATATTATTCTTAGAAATTCATGAATGAGTTATGGCTACTTGAGTTTGAATAACAGCATTAGCCGTTTGAGTTCAAACTATGTTTCCAGAATTTCAAATACTTCCCCATTTAGCTTCTGGCATTGTACATAGTAATTTAATACTAGGATCAGCACTTTGATTAACAGGTTCAATGATTGGAATATTATATGTAATTATGATTCGTGGTTATGATGAAAAAATAGATTCAGTTTTATTAATTTGAATTATTGCTTCACTTGTTTGATTTAAATATTTCTTCTGAATAAACCTTACTGAGATAGCGATATTAAATTGATTAATCTGAGCCTTAGCTATATTTACTTTCTTTTTCTTACAAATACTTATTTCTAAATGAGCTTGGCTTGGTGGATGAGATTTAAGAATAGCACTTATGATAGGATTAGCATTATGAACAACTCTTGCTTTTCCTGGAATGATGTTAACATACTTATCAGGTACAGTTTTATCACTTGGATATTTAGGTTATTCTAAATGGAAACATAAAGATAAATGATTAGATGCTCAAGTACCCTTTGGTCCATTTCTAGCAATAGGTTTCTTCATTACGATGTTTTATCAATCAGATATACTAAACTTAATGGCAATATATTTTTAACAGAAGTAAATAGCAAATTATTTACAAAAACTGCAATTTGTAATACTATAGATACAAGGTTTAAAAATTAAAAACAAAAATATGGAAAATAAAAAAACTATAGAGGCAATTCGTGATTTTATTATGACTGCTGAAAAATCTATCAAAAATGCTAAAATGTTACTCAAAGATGTATTAGAAACAGAAGGTGTTAGTTTAAATTCTCCTGTTAAATTAGATGCTTCTGATTTACATAGTTATACAAGTGATGACGCTAAAATTATAGAAGGTTTATTCACTGGTGAAGAAATGTTAGGAAGTGATGGAAATAAATATCCAGTTCCTGCAAATTATTCATCAAAATCAAAATTAGTTCAATGAGATAAGTTAAAACTTACAATTGCGTGAAATGGTAAAATGTTATATAAACAAATTGCTCCAATTGAAAGAGAAATAAAAGTAGGTCTTCTCATTAAAGAGAAAGAAAAATTTCAAGTTATTGCAGAATGAAATACTTATGACTTATTAACTGCTGCAGTTACTCATTTTAAAGCTGAAATTGGTGATAATATTTCTGTTATTGTACCTGCTGGAAAAGCAGCAACATTCGCAGCAATAGATAGTGTTCTCCCTACAACATAATAAAAATTTAACTAAAAAAATCTTTGCTTTTGCAAAGATTTTTTTAGTTAATAAGTAAATATAGAAAAAGTAAATACAGAAAAAATGTTCAAAACTCATTTTTATTATATAGTGAGATTAGTGCAAAGTATTTTTATCTTTTTTACTACTGGTCTATGAGATATTTAGGAGTTATTATTTACTTTTTAATTGTTCTACTTTGAGTATTTTTCTGATTCACATCAGAATTATCATTAGAAAATACAGTATTCTTACTAGCCGCAGTTTGACTTTGAGCTTACATGGCTGTAAATATCTGAGCAAATGATGTTGCAAATAGTGTATGACCAGCAGTTTGATCGGGTGCATTATCATTAAAGTGGGCTATGATTATAGCTGCTGTTTGAAATGTTGGTTGAGCTATTATAGCTTGATGAGAAGTTGTAAAAACAGTAAAAAAAGGAATTGTTAGTATTCCAGTTGAAACAGACCCCGTTATATTTATTTTTGTTATGTTGTCTGCCCTACTAGCTGCAGCTGTTTGGTTAAATGTAGCAACGTACTTAAGAGCTCCAGTTTCTACAACTCATTCAATAGTATGAGGTGTGATGGGATGATGAATTGCTGCAATGTGATTTGGAATAGTGGTTTGGGGAAAAATGTGACAAATAGCAATGAGTTGGGTTACTTCTCCAGTAATTGGTTGAGTTATCGCAGCAATATTCTTATATAGTATTAAAAGTCTTATTCTTCATAGAACTGATAAAGTTAAATATGCTAAAAAATTAGTACCAGTATATGTAGGTATTATGACATGGGCATTTACTACATATTTAGTAATTAAATGAATGAAACATATTGTAAAAGTTTCTTTTGCTGATGCATCTCAATATGGTTTACTCGCAGCAATTATTGCTTACTTCGTTGTAAGAGTTTATTTATCAAAATATGCTAATAACATTGAAAATAATAGAAAATCAATTGCATCATTATTTACTATTCCATTAATATTCGCTGTGGCTTTACTTACGTTCGCACATGGTGCTAATGATGTAGCAAATGCTATTGGACCAATTGCAGGGATCTATGATTCAATCAAAACAGGAGCAGTATCTGGTACAGCTGCAATTCCATTATGGATTTTACTTCTCTGAGGTCTATGAATTGCTGTTTGATTAGCTCTATTCGGTCCTAAAATGATTAAAACAGTATGAGGTGAAATCACAGAATTAGATCAAATTAGAGCTTTCTGTATTGCCCTATCTGCTGCAATTACAGTAATTATTGCCAGTCAATTAGGTCTACCAGTTAGTTCTACTCATATCGCACTTGGTTGAGTATTTTGAGTTGGTTTCCTAAGAGAGTTTCTTCATAAAAAAGAACATGGTAAAAAAACAAAATTCGTTGAAAGATCAATGTTAAAGAAAATTATAGCAGCTTGGCTCATTACTGTTCCAACTGTAGCATTATTATCAGGAGTAATCTTCATGATTTTAAATAATGTTTATATAAATATGGGATAATTTAATCAAAAAAAAGCACTTACATAAGTAAGTGTTTTTTTATAGATTTTATCTATTGACATTATAATTATTGCATGTACAATGTTTTCAGTGTTTAACAAAATAGAGTAAAAGAAATGACTAATAAAACTAATACAAGGATTCTAAGAGCTTTGTTTATATTTATAATATTGATTATAATTTTTTCAATAGATACTTATATGAATACAATAGAAATACAAAAACAAACAAAAGAAATAGAACAAGAAACAATAGAAATACAAAAACAAACAAAAAAAATAGAACAAGAAACAATAGAAATAGAAAAAAATAGTATTAATTCTGATATCTGCAAGGTTAAATTGAAAGAATCTATATTTACCAAATCAGGTCAATTAATTACTTCGAGTGATTGTAATTTTGACACATTACTGCAATTAACTCTAAATACAGAAGAATTAAGTACAGATATATATAATGACTATATATTAACTGTACTTGTTGATGATTTTGATTTCCAGTTAAATTATATCTATCATCATAATGGTGATTATCTTATGAATTCGACTCGATACAGTGTTATTAGAATTGATAATATATCTGTTAGTGTTGATATCGATTTAACTGATATCCATAACTCTATGTATCAAGAGTTAAGAATAAGTTTAGATAAATATCAAGAACTATAAAGTATCAATGAATTAAAAAACCGGCATTTGCCGGTTTTTTTCATGTTTTATTTTATTTCTAGGTTTACAAACTCAGTAACTTTAATTGAAAGATCAGCTTTTACTTTATATGAAGCAACTTCTTCGATATGTTAACCAAGAGTGTTTAGGAATATATCCTTGCCTTATGAATATGGTATAATAATTTCTATTTCAATGTGTTCGATTAATTTTTGAGAAATATTTTGTACCAGTGATAAATAAATTTTTTAGGTCTCCAATAAAAAATCAAAAAAATCCCTTTCTAATAAGGGGTTACTAAGAAAATAAAATGTAAACTTGATTCTGCAACATTACAATACTTGACATGATATTTTATTTAGATATAAATATATTACTGAATTTTTTCTATAAATAGACGGAGTCAAAAATGAATAAATTTTTAGTAATAATGTTAATTTTGATACTTACAACCAGTTTAGGTTGTACATCAAATGTTAATAAGGATTTAAGTTATTTAGCAAATAATACAGACTATTGTTCACAAGATAATATTATTTGTGAAGATGTAGTAATGAAGTATGATTTTGGTAAACTAAATGTTTCTAAAAAGGCTAGTTGCTTATCTGAATCTGATTATATGAATATGTATAATTATATTCTTGGAGGTGGAATAAGTCCTCATTTAGAATACAGAGGTGAAGAAATGATATTCCAAGTAGAATGTGAATCAAAAATCATTAATTTAGTCTCACTTAACTAAAATATGATATCCTAGTCTGACTTATGGCTAAGATTAATCAAATAAAAAAAACCGGCAAATGCCGGCTTTTTTCATGTTTTATTTTATTTCTAGGTTTACAAACTCAGTAGTATCAAATGGAAGGTCAGCTTTTATTTTGTATGAAGCAACTTCTTCGATATGTTGACCAAGAGTGTTTAGGAATATATCCTTCCCTTCTGAATATGGTACAACAATTTTTGCTTCAATGCTTTCAAATAATTTTGCAGAATCTTTTGAACCAGTGATAAGTAAAATATCTACATCTCCAAAAAATGATAAAATTTCTTCTTTTAGTTCTAATTGATCAGTATTAATTAAAACAATATGATTTGATTCTACAATAAAGTGATAGAATAATTTATCTGCGTATTCTTTTACTTCTAGTAAAATACCAGATTTTTCATATTCACCTGGATAAGAAACATCAAATCATTCTAAATATACATTATTATCGATTGGTTCAAATTTAATTTCTACTTTATTACTATCTACTATTGTAATAGTTCACCCTTTATTCTTTATTTCTATCATTTTTAATATTTTGAAAATTAAATAAAATATGTTTTATTTTTACCAATAATTGACCCAAGATCAAACATTACTTCTACATCCTTTACTTTTTCGATTGGAAACCATTCATATCATACAAATCTTTCCTCTTTTTGAACTACAGGATCAGCTGATCCATGGTATTTTACTAAGAATAAATATACATCTTTATCTATTACTGGAGTATGTTCTAAATACCCTGCCGTAAATGTATAATTTAACTTTGTGATAAACTTTATCACCTCTAAATCTTTTATATTCAAACCAGCTTCTTCGCTAATTTCTCTAACAGCTGTATCTTTAGCAACTTCTCATTGTTCTATATGCCCTTTTGGAATTACATAAATTTCTTTATTTCTTGAATTCATCCATTTTAACAATAATACTTCGAGCTTATTTCATTGCTTTCTATATACAATACCACCAGAACTTTTTTCATATATTTTTGCCATAAAATTACTAATAAGCTAATCTATCTAAAATCTGCATCTAATATACAAAAAAAACAGAAAATTTCAAGTTATTTTACCCAAAAAAAGTGAGTTATTTTTTTGCATTAGAAAAATTAATATGATATTATTTTATTAGATATAAATATAGAAAAAATAAAAATAAAAATAAAAATAAAAAATACATATGGACAATACAAAAACTATAATCAACGATAACGAATTCTTACTTGAATTAGAAGGACTTATTGATACTCCAACATCTCAAAATACTTCTAAAATAGAAATTGATATCAATGAAAAAATTGAAGTATCATCTTCTGATAATTTAGATGATATTTTTTCTGAAATTCATGATGAACTAAATTCTCATGACAATGTTATATGCTCAAAACAAGAATCTATAACTACTCAAAACATATCAATAGATAATAAACTTGAATGTAAATCAGTTCCAAATTCAACTGAAACTCAAAAATCAAAATCAAAAATTCTCTCTGGAATATTCTTTTGAATTCGTTACATGTTAACTACTTCCCTTATTTTTGGTGTTTTGCTTGTAACTATGAATTACCAAGCGTATTATAACATTACTATGAGTTATATTAATGCTGAGGATTTACAAAATCAGAGTAGAGGTCTTATCTCATCAGTAGAAGCTTCCAATATTACAGAAAAATTTCAAGATGAGATAGTTCAACAAAAATCTTTTATTGAAGAAGATAGAGAGGAAATAAAAAGTCAAAATTCTATCAAAAACCTACTTGAAATATCAGAAAAAAATTGAGTATGAGTTAATATAGAAATAACTCCGTATCAAAATAGAATTGTCATACCAAAAATTTGAAAGAATATACCACTTGTAAATATTAAAAATAGAGCTCTTGATGATGCAAATGAGTTAAACAATATTTTTATGAAAGAATTAGAAAAAGGTGTTATTCGTTACCCCGGAAGTGCAGAACCAGGAAAAGAATGAAATACATTTGTATTTGGTCATTCATCAAACTTTCCTTGGATAAAATGAGAGTATAATGATGTGTTTGCTCTACTAGATAATGTCACATTTAATGATGAAATATTTGTTTATTATAATCAAAAAAAGTATAGGTATGTAGTGAGAGAGAAAAATGTAATTACTCCTGGTGATGTGAGTGTCTTAGAAAGAAATAAGAAAAAATCTGAAATTACACTGATGACATGTTGGCCAATTGGTACTACTCTTAATAGACTGATTGTTACTGGTGAATTAATTGAAGAGGTAGAATAGAAAATAAATTTTTAAATTTTAATATAACTGGATGAACGGATTTGAATACAAATACCATACTCCAAATGATATATTTGATAATGTATTGTTAATTTCAGAAATATCCCCTATAGATATAGGGGTATTTTGAGTTACAATATTTTTATTTTTTATTCTTATTCTTTATATAATTCCAGCTATTCATATCTTAATTATCAATGCTATTAAAACTTACGAATCAAAGAAAAGAAGAAATTTCATAAAACAAATTGCTATCCAAAAGGACATTGAAGATCAGATTGCCGAGGAAATAGATGTAAGTTAAATAAAAAGAAAACTCGTAGGAGTTTTCTTTTTATTTCTTTGAAGAAATAGGTTTTTTATCCCAACAGATTATATATTCTTCGTGTGATGAATCACGACAAGCAAGTGGTTTATATGTAGTCATATTATTGAAACGTTTTTTTACTTGCATAGCAAGATCATTGAAATCTTCTCATTTAAATACTTTTAGAATCATATTCCCTCAATCTTTCAGGAACCAATCACTAAATTTACATATTTCAATATTTAATTCCACTGAAGCATATTGATCTACATCAAATCTACCAGTTGTGTTTGGAGCAATATCTGAAGTAATTACATCAAACTGATCTTCACCAATAATTTCGTTTACCATTCCATTCAATTTTTCATAATCAAATATATCGCAAACTAAAGTTGTTACGTTTGGATATGAAAATGGTTTTACTTCTTTTAAATCAACTCAGATAATAGTTTTTTCACGAACTATATTACGAATAGCTTGTAAAAAACTTCCTGGTGCACAACCAATATCCATTACTGAATAATCAGGTTTAATAAGATCAAAACGTTCTTGCATTTCAAGAAGTTTATAAATACTTCTAGCTCTAAATCATGCTTTTCTTGCTTTTATTGCGTAATCATCATTGATAACATATTGTCCTCTTTGAGTTTTTTTCTTTCTATGAAAACCTATTTTAGGCCCTGTTTTTTGTCTATTTGCTATTCTATTTACTTTAGCCATATTAATTTTGTTAATAATTTCCTGTATCATATTGAAAAAACTTAAGATGACAAGAGTAAAATTCTTGATAAATTTTCAAAATAGTTTATTATTTTAGTATTATTTTATTAATACATGTATATGAAAAAAAGTCTTATTGCTCTACTAGCTAGTATTTTAATTATTTCAAATGTTTCTGCTGGAGATAACGAAGCTAGTACTTATAAAGAGCCTGCCTATAAAACAGCAATAATCGATGAGTCATTAGATTTTTCTGCTGAAAGAGATGGGAATGAAGTATATTTAGAATGGAATTCTTATGAAGAAGATGATTTCAAATATTACAAAATCATGAGATCTGAAACTCATAATAATCCTGTTTACCCAGATCAACCAGCATTTAAATTTTTAGATGATGCATCTCAAGATTCTCATGAATTTAAAAATTGGAGTACAAAATCTGCAGTATATAGAATTTGTGTAATCACAACTGATAATTCAAGAATTTGTAGTAATACAACAAAATTAGTAGGTTATGTTAATGAAAAGAAAGAATATAATCACGAAGAAAAAACATATAATAAAACTGAATATATTAAAAAAGAAGTAAATAAAACTGAAAAATTAGATGCTAAATTACAAGCAAGAGCTGATGTAATCGTGGCAAATTTAATTAAGAGATTAGATGATAAATATGGAACTGACAATGAAGCAAAAGTAAAAAGATTATCTGATCTATCAACTAAGTTAGATAAAATAAATGATAGCATTAAATCTGAAAAAACAAAGGCATTAGTTAGTTACTTAGTTGAAGCTCTTAATAAAAAGAAGGCTGAATATGGTACATCTGATGATATTGAAGATATATTTAATTTATTAGAAAAATAGAATAAAATATATATAAAAGAGGCTATATTAAAAAAACCAAGCAGTTTGCTTGGTTTTTTTAATATATTTTCAGAAAATATTATTTTTTTTGTGATTTATAAAACTCTGCAATTGTGATTTTATTTTGAGATAAATGAGTTGCTAATTCTTTTCATACGTATCTCCAATGCCATGGTTCAATATCGTAGCCATCTATTTCTATACCTTTTTGATATGTGTTTGTGAAACCATATTGAGCAGCATTTTTATCTAACCATTTATAATAACTCCATAAATCAGATCTATTTTTCCAATAAGATTCTGATTCTATGGCAAATATATCAAATCATAATCCAGATTGGTGTTCTGAATAACCTGCTTTTGCGCAAATATTATCTGGACAACCTCTATCTTTGATCCCTTTTTGATAAAGATAAGATCTATAAGCAGAATTTACTTGAAATTTTATTCCAAATTCTTTGTGAAATTCTTTTGCTAATGCTGTTAAACTTGGAATCATTTCTGCTCTGAGTTTTGGATTATATTTATTTGAAGATATGTATTCACTAGTAAAATTAATTAAATTTTCAGGTACATATGTTTTATTATCAAATGGAACTGAGCTATTTACAAATTTTGTGATAGAGTTATCTGACTCTAAATCTGCTAAGAATATTTTTTTATAATTATTGCTTTGTTCTTCCCATATTTTCTTATCATCTCCTCATAATAAATATACTGATTTATCTTTATCTATAAATCAAGTATTAAGAAATTTTAAAAATTTATCTTCTAAAGCTTTTCCATAAACATCAATTATATAATTATGACTAAAACCATCAATTTCTATAAATGTTTTATTTTTAAATTCTTTATTTTCTGCTCCATAATTATTATATACTATTTCTCAATGATTATATGGTACTATACTATCAACATTCCCATGAATAATTAAAGCTGGTTGAGAAAATGTTTTTACTAGATTTTTAGTTATAAATGAATTATTTCTGAATAATAATTGTTGAATTGGAAATCAAAAAAACTTTTTACTCATATCATAACGAGAAGCTAGAGGTGAAATTAATATAATTTTTTCAAAATCATTTTTAGATGCAAAGTCAGTTGCTACAGCAGTTCCAACACTATATCACCAAATAATAATTTCTTGATCTACTAAATTTTTCTTAGTTTTAATATATTCATAAAATACCTGAGAAGATTCTTCTACATTTTCTTTATACGGCATTCCTGTAGACTTCCCATATCCAGGATAATCATATGCCATTACATTGTATCCTAGGCCCCCTATATATTCGATTTCACTGTAAAAATAATTAAGTGGTCCACCATTTCAATGAAAGTAGTAGACAGTTTTTTCAGCATTTTTATTCAAATATAAACCGTTAATATTTTCTCCATTAGCTTTTTGAATATTAACTTTTTCAATATTTGGATTTGCTTTTACATGACCAACTAGATCTTGTACATTGATTGCTATAGCTGGAAAAGTCGCAAGAGTTTCTAGTCTTTTAATATTCCCTAGTAGCACTAAATACAAGATAAGTATAATACCTCATACAGTAAGTAACTTATTTTTATATTTATAATTTTTAATTTTTTCGATAATTTTCATAAATTTAAGTTTGTTTTTGAAAAATAATTTCTACTAGTGTACGCAAAAAACTTGCGGAGTAAAAATATATTCATAAATTTAGACTGAATCGATATAAATACAATTTATTATTAAAAATAATTTTTCCATGATTGGTCTTATTTTAGGTTTCATAGGTACATTTTTCGAGGAATTAAATAATTCTATTACAAAAGATAAAACAAAAAAATATCACCATATTACGATATGAGTAGTAACGAGTTTATTTTCACTATTACTTTTTTTAATAGTTGGTTCTTATAAATATTTTTCTGGAAACTTTGAGCTGACATTTGCCATGACAAGTATTCCATTATTATTTTTAAGAGGGTTTTTAGAGATATTACAATCATACTTTACATTAATTGCTATCAAGCATTGCGATAGATCAACATTTTCTATCATACGTATTTTAACTATACCTTTGCTAGTATTTGCAGATATATTATTGTGATATGAATTCAGTATATATTCATTAGTCTGAATAGGAATTATAGTATTATCATTTATATGATTTAATACTGATACAAAATCTATAAATTGGAAATGATGGTATTATGTATTATTTACTGCTGTTAATGCAGTATTTACCATATCTTTATTCAAGTATTCTATTACACATTATGGAAACTCAATCGAAATTGATCAATTTTTAATGATTTTATCAACATTTATATTTTTCGTAATTTATAATTATAGAAGAGAGAAAAGATTTGGTTTTTACCTTTTGAAAAAAGAAAAAATGTTTCGGGTTCAGTGAATATTTATAGCAATTGCTTCTCTTGTCTTAAGTTATTCGTATATTTATTTAAATGCCTCAGAAGCGACTACGGTCAAAAGAGCATGAGAAATGTTCTGGGCTGTGATTGCAGGTTGTTTATTCTTTCAAGAGTCTCACTTTTGGAAAAAAATATGATTTGCTGTCTGTATTATGGTTTGATTATGAGTTATGGTTCTACAAAAATAATTTTCATAATTGTCAAAACAAAATCACTATGAAAACTATTCATAAAGATAAAAATCTATATACTAATATAGATTTTTTTATGAGGAAAAAGCAATGGAAAATGATTTAGACTTATATTTAGGTTACCTTAGTGATGAAGAGCTTGAAAAAGAAATTGCCGAAGTAATGGCTATGCCAGAAACTTGGCAAGTTAATTTTTTTAGAAATTTTTGTTTATAGTTATAGAAAAAGGAGATTCTAGGAGGAATTAAAAAAAGTAGCAAGAGCTACTTTTTTTGTGTTCTTATTTTTTAATATTCCCTATTTTATGAGATGTTAAAGACTTTTTTATATTTATATAAAAAAAAGTATTGATTTATTTTATAAATCAATAGAATATCTTTGCTTTCAAACAGTATGTCGCCATCGTCTAGTGGTTAGGACTCCTGGTTTTCATCCAGGCAACCGGAGTTCGATTCTCCGTGGCGATACCAATTTAAAAGCTAAAAAAGAGATTTATATTTATTTATAAATCTCTTTTTTGATTTTTATTTATTGAGACTTTCTTTCTCACTTAAATATATAATAAAAACATATAACTAATATAAAGAATAATGAGAAACTCAGTACTATATATCAGAGTTTGTATGAATACATCATGATGAATCAGATAAAGAATGAAACAAGTGTACTTGCGAGACTGTTGATGAATGATTCTAGAGATAACACGGTTGCTTTGTATCTCTTGTCGGTGATATAATGATTGATGATAAATCATTGAATAATTGATTTTCTCCCGTGTTGGTAACCTATAATTATTGAGAGTAATAATCAGACAATATATGGATTATCAAAGTATGAGATAAATATTATAAATATAGGGAATAAAATTATTTCAAATAAGAATAATTGTCTCATAGTAAACAGTTTTTCAATATATTGAGCATAATATCATACAATGAACCAAACAACTCTTGAGAGTCACATAACCATACCAATGAGTACTATAGGATATCAAAGTGACTCGAGATAAACAGTACGATATGCATTCTCTCACATTAAGAATCAGATGATTACTCATACATATATAGAAACATGGAGTGCTTTTGAAACTTTTGCTTCCTTAATAATTTCAAGTATATTTTTAGATTTTTTAACCTCATGATGCGTGATTACATCAGGAAGGGATAATAAAAATAATAATCAAATTATATCAACTCAAAAACTGATGATTAATGGTACTAATATATCTATAGTTGTGAGAAATGGTAATAACACAATTACAAAGGCACATACAAGAGAAACTTTACCCCTGAGTTTTGCCATTATCTTTCAAAAATCGTTCCCTTTTCATTGAGTTTCTAAAATTTCATGAAAATATGCTGAAGTTGTACCACTAAAAAATGAAAAACCAAATGCTTGAGTAATTGATCATAATATAAATATATAATAATTTTGAGGTGTATCTATAAATGCGGCTCATATAAAAAATAGTAATGAAAGTCATTGTAAAAATTTTGATATTATGAGAGTTTTTTTATGTCAAAATCTATCAGCAAAATATGCACTAGGTATTTCCAGTAAAAATGAAGCTAAAAAACCTAATCACATAAATACTCAGATTTGTTGAGTATTTGTATCAGGTAAAGTCAGAAAATATATAGATAATAGAGGTATAAAATTTCTTCTTTGAGAAAATAAAAATATAGAAAATCTACTTTCAAGAGAGAATAATTTTTGTAACATTATTATTTAGTAATGAATATATAAAATAGTATATAAAAAAAATGAAGAAAAAATATTTTTTCTTCATTTTTTTATAATATTCTATCAGACTCATAGTAGTTTTCGATATTTGCTTGAAAATATTGTTCTACTGAATCTGCACATACACATTTTTCAAAATATTCTTTCGGGACCTCAAAAAAATTATAAATACACAGATTATGGAATTCTACTTGAAGAAGTCCTTTTGCTTCATCATACCCTACAGATGCTATATCTGGTGAAAAAACTTCTATACGTTCTAAAAACACGTTTATTTATTTAATTATAATATCGAGAAACAAATAAAGTATCACCTCCTCTCCAGAATGATACTTTATTATTATTCATCAAAAGTATGACCTCCTCCTCAAGAGTTATACTTTATCAGCACACGCAGTATACTGAACAGACATTAACAGAACATTAAATTTTTGGAGTTTTTTTAAAACTGATTGGACAATTAGTAATTTTATGGTTATTAGTATTTTAGTCTATAGTGACCAGTTATAGAAGATACGTTTTCGTTCCAATATACAAGCCAATCATCTTCTCTTGCTGTTGGTGCAGAGTTATGAATTATAAATGGAACTCAATTTGTGTTTCTTTTATCAGAAATTATTGCAATATGGTTTTTGGGTGCTCAAAACGTAACAATATCTCATGGTTGCCACTCAGATAAATTATTTATATTACCTGGAATTACGTCTTGAGTTAATACTTTTGCATATTTTTCAAAGTATACTTGTAGATTAGGTACTCTTCTGAAATCAATATTTGGTTCTGCTGATCAATTTACACGTGAATAATCTCAAATATTATTTTTGATGTCGGAATCAACTAAATATTTTAAATCATATCAAGCTTCTTTAAATGCCCTCCAGATAACATCAGTACAAACTCATTGACCAACTGGTGGATATCCACCACTGAAATATCCATCTTTATATATTGTTTTATTTTTTACTTCTGTTCTCGCTCAGGCTAAAATATCATCTATATCATTGATTCAATCTCAATCTTTGTCAGCTTGAGTAATAATATTTTCAACTAATAACTTCGGTTTAAATATGTTATTTTGAGAATTATTTATATAAACTGAAAATATTCATAAGAGCAAGAATAACGTAATACTTATTATTTTGATAGGATTTTTTTTAGATTTTTTATTATTCTTCCTTCTGTTTTTATACGTCATTGTTTTTTTTAGATATAAATAATTTTGATTTATATTTATTCTCTTGAAAGAATAGTGTTTTCTTACTTTTCATAAAAGAAAAATATATATAATTTACGCTCCAAAATATAAATAACATTACAAATATAATAATATAAAATATTCAAAAAAATAAGAAATATTCAAAGAAAAATGTAAGAAATGCTAAGAAGCACATGAAAATTAATGTATTTATGAAACTTCATACAATAGTTGCTCCTATAGTATCTTGCGCTGATATAATGAAATTTTTTATATCCTGGAAACTTAAAATAAAACTTGGAATTATTATTGTATACAATAATAATATTCAATACTCTTTTAGCTCTAGACTTGAAATAATATCAGAATAACTTTCTGTTCAAATATTTATATTAAGTGTAAATATTACTAGATATGTAAATCCTATTCAGAATATTAGTGGTCCAATAGAGGTAAGAAAAATTCATATTTGATTGAAAAATAATTGAAACATATATCATGGATGTCATGAAAATTTTGAAAGATGTCAGATATAATTTTTTGTTTCAAAACTGACTCTTCCTCCATCTTTTCTAAAAAGTTCAACCTTGCTAATTTTAGCTCATGATAAAACTCAAAAAAACATATGACAGACTTCATGGATTATAATTCCCGTTCTGATTATAAATTTAATAATATATCTCAAAAAACTATGGTAGCGTTTTGTTAGATAGTATAACATTTGAAAATGATATTTTTGTAATATAGTGAGTAAAATAATTCCTCAAAATATTATCGATATTTCAATGAGAAGTGAGTGCATATATTATGATTTATTGAAAAAATTGTAAAATAAAAAAAGTTATTTTTTTATATATTAGTATTATATAAAAAAATAACTTTTACGTCAACGTTTATTCTAATAAGATCAACTTAATATTATCCTAATTGTAAATTTTTTATTATTTTTGAAAAACTTTTGATAGATCTTTGGAATGATGACAGTTTTCATTTTTTATTATTTTGATTTTCTTTTAATATTCTGTTTCCTTTAATAATAAATTTTGTCTCTTCAAAAGCCTTAAATCTATAACCGATAGATAAAATAATATCTAAACTACAGTATTTTACTTCTTTTTCTAGAGCTGAATTATAATTATGAAGAACATGATCAGATATATCATATTCACTTTCCATAAATATTTGAGAGATAACTTGATTTATTTCTGATTTCTTTCTATTAAATAGTTTAGCTATTTCCTTTTGGCTCATCCAAATTTTATTATCTAGAAACATAACTTTATTCAGTTGTTCTTCTGATTCAAATGAATATACTCCTTTTTTTATTTTGTGTACTTGTAACATGGGTTGTTTTATTTAGTATATATTTTGTGTATATTTAATATATACTAATATATACAAATTGCAAATAATATATACCTTTTGAAATGAATAATGTCATTTATCCTGACTATATAAGTATTATTCATGTATATACTTTTTGAACAGTTTTATATAATAAATTTAAAATAATATAAAAAAAACTCCCTCAAATAATATTGAGAGAGTCTTTTGTTTTTATATTTTTTATGCTAATTTATCATCAGCTACAGCATATGTAGGATCTTCTTTGATATTTATATCTACCATTTTATCAGCATTTTTAATTAACTTTCTACAGTCTTCTGAAATATGACGAATATGAAGTGTTTTGTTTTCTTCAGCATATTTATCAGTCAGATTATCGATTGCCTCTATAGCTGAGTGGTCCATGATTTTTGAATCTGCAAAATCTATAATAACTTCTTTTGTATCTGATTTTAGATCAAATAGAGTTTTAAATTTTTCAATTGAACCAAAGAATAGTGCTCATTCAAGGTCATAATGAGTTATATTATCTTCATCTATATATCTTCTTACAGATATTTGTGTTGATTTTTGCCAAGCAAATACAAGTGCAGATATGATAATACCAGATATAACAGCAATTGCTAAATCTCCTGTAGCAACAGTAATTACTGTAACTGCGATTAATACAAAAGCATCTGATTTTGGTATTTTATTAAGCATCTTTAGAGTTGGCCAAGCAAATGTACCAATTACAACCATGAACATCAAACCAACAAGTGCAGCAATAGGAATCAGTGATATGATAGATATTCCAAATACTATAAATAATAATAAGAATATAGATGCTGAGATACCAGACATTCTCCCTCTTCATCCACTTGAAATATTAATCATTGATTGACCGATCATAGCACAACCTCACATTGAACCAAAGAAACCACAAACGAAGTTTGCAACTCATTGAGCAATAGATTCTTTGTTCCCTTTCCCTCTCGAGTTAGTTTTTTCATCAATAAGAGAAAGAGTCATAAGTGATTCTGTCAGACCAATAATAGCCAGAGCAAATGCTGTAGGTACTATTATTTTAAGTGTTTCTAATATTCATGTTGAAATGTGAGCAAATGGATTGAAAAATTGAGGTAACCCACCTTTTAACACACTATCATTATCAGCTAAATATCATGCTATAGTTTGAGTATTTTCATGAAGAAATGGGACATACATAGCTAATAATGTAACTGTACCAATAGCTGCTAAACCTGATGGAATTGCTTTAGTGAATTTTGGTAGAAATTGCATAATAGCCATTGTAAGCAATATTAAAGCTCACATTATAATTGCTAGATCAAAACTAATCCATTCTTTTACAAAATCACCATTTATTTTTACGAATTCTCAATCTATAACTTTATTAACTTTGAACTGATCGATTTGAGATAAAAATATTATAATAGCTAAACCATTAACAAACCCAAGCATAACTGGATGTGGAATCAGACGAACAAACTTCCCCATTTTAGCGAGTCCAAATAACATTTGTAATACACCTGCTAATACCAAAGTAACAAATAAATATTCAATACCATATGTCATAACCATAGCAGTCATAACTACAGCCATTGCTCCAGTCGCACCAGAAATCATCCCAGGTCTTCCACCAAATATAGCAGTGATTATCCCCACAATGAATGCTGCATGTAACCCAACCATTGGATCAACCTTTGCTACAAATGAGAATGCAATTGCTTCAGGAATCAGTGCCAGAGCAACTGTTAATCCAGAAAGTAGATCAATTTTTAATTGTCTCTTATCAGAAAATTCTGAGAAAAAACCTTTTTTATTTAAATATGTGAGTAATATCATAAAAATAGTCTTTTATTTATTAAAATAAAAATTGTACAAAATATTTTTGTACAATTTTTTGATGTGCGTATTTTATGAATAAATAGGGAAAAGTAAAGAAATAAATTTTGTAAATTCTCTTATCTTTCTTGTTTTTTTTCTTTGATAGGTTGTTCTGCTATAGATAATGCATACGATTTTATAATTGCTAATTGTGATAATAAAACTGGATTATCGAATAGTTCATTTATTTCTATTAATTTGTTCTTTTTTGCAATTAATCTGTTATTTATCTCTGTTAAGACATTATTTCGTTTTACTAGATTATTATTTATATTTCTTTCATTAATAGTTCTCTCTGTTAATCACTGATGTTCCTGTAATAGCTCTGTGTTTTTTTGTTCTAATTTTACATTATTTCTTCTTCATTGATCCTCTTGTTCCAAATCTTGTGTAAGTAATTTATAAGGTGATTTTCCATTATATACAAAATTAGGTTTTTCAGATTCATCTCCATAAACTATATAAGCTTGTTTTCTTCTCATGTATCATAATTCTTCAGCCATATATATAAATTTTACTCCAACTTTATCATCAAATGTAGATGTAATTCTCCTTACATGTTTGAATATAACCCTTTCTTCAGATTGACTTTCATCTCAACAGTTCATATATCATATATGATTATTTTCTATCGCTTTATAAAAATAATATTCTTGATCATTATGATTAAGAGTCATAAGTTCATGAACACAATCAAATTTTACTTTTTCTGTTGCTTTATCTTCTTCACCAATACAAATATATCATTGTTTTCTTCAATCATCTGTTGACATTGAAGCCCAGAAAAGACCTCTTTTATTAACTTCACCAGTGTCATTAAATATTACTGTATTTTCGTATTTTTTTTCATTTCAAAGTTCTACATATCATTCCTTTTCGCATAATTTTCATTCAATTCTGCTTTTTTTAGCTACAAAATAATATTTCTTATTATTAAATGATATTATTCCAGACTCTTTCTGTAAACCAGCTGTTACAAATGAAAAAAGTTCTTTATCTTTTATAAATTCTTCTTTTCATAATTCCATAAAACATGAATTATTCATTCAATTTGGATCGTCATAATTTACAGGAATACTACTATTATAAAAAAATTTACCATCCACTTTAGTTAAATCAAATACGCTAGAAAAGATTACTTTAGTTTGATATAAATCCTCTTTTCATACTTCCAAGTATCATTCTTTATCTCAAATTTTAGCTTTATATATAGATTTTCAATCTATAAGTTCAATTTCACCTATTTCATCAAAAAGAAAATTTTCAACAGTAAGTATATGCTCATTTCAACTTTCACAATAGGCATATTTTATATTTCATTTATCATCTTTCATAGATAGTTTTTTATATACAGGTTCTTCTGATATAATATTGTTTCAATCTAAAACATTTACAATATTTTTAATTGTTAATTGTGATTGAAGTCTAATGATTTCTTGTACTATTTCTTCTTGTGATAATATAGTACTTTCTTCTGAACTATTCTCAGGTCAATTCATTATTTCATTATTAATTGTATTTTTATATAATATAATGTAATTAATACATATGTCAATATATACGTTCTAGATTCATATACAAAAAAGCCTAGTAATGCTAGGCTTTTCTATTTTTACGAAACAGCTTTTAATATTCTCGCAGCATGTCCTGTGGCTTTGATATTTTTCCATTCTTGGATTATTCTAAAATTTTTATTATCTATTTTCTTTTAAAATTTGCTAATATTAATTCTTTTTGCCTTGCGTAGTACTCTTTATCCTTAACTAATCTTTTTGTTTGAACAATTGTTTTTGATTGAGATATAAATTGCATTTTTTTTCAGACATTATATTCTTTTGCAGCAATGATATAATCGTTTCTGAGCATTGACATATTTTTCTTTAACTGTGTTTTTACAATTATTTTTTCGCTATTTAAAATTTCATTATTTGAAATCAGAGCTATGTTTATAGTAATACTATTCATATTTGCAATGATATTTGCTTTATAACTTTCACTATAGTTTTTATCTAATAATGTTTTTGTTATTTTATTTAAAGCCTCTTGTTTTTTAGCATTTTTTAATTGATATACTTTTGTATCTCATACTGTGTTTGAGATTAAATCATTTTTTAAGACTGATATAAATCTTTCTTTATCAGTATATGCTTTAGATGAATTTTTATAAACTTCATTATAAATAAATAATTTTTCTTTATCGTTATTAATTTTTAATAAATTTTTTGTTATATTTCTTCTTTTTTTTGAATTACTTGATCCTCCTCATCATGAATTTGATTTCGTTTTTATGATTGGAGTTTCAATAACTGGTTCTTCAATAACTTCTTCAGCTATATTAAAAGTAATTGTATCTTCAATGGATATATTTCCAGATTCATCTAAACATTGTACATAATAAGAATAATTGTTTCAATTTGTTAATCCTGAAATATTTTCTGAATGTGACATCGTTCCAGTTGTACTAAAAATATTATCTTTCGATACATAATCTTTTCCATTTAATATATCATATTTACAAGTAGAATTTTCATTAGTTTCTAACCTTATATTAATATTAATTGTATCCACTACTTGTTCTCATGCAGGGAGTGGGTTTGAAATTATTGGTGCTATTTGATCTGTTATTTGAATTATTTTTTCATCTACATTAAAAATAATTATTGATTCAGTAGAAATATTTCCAGATTCATCTGAACATTCAACATAATAAGTATACGCATTTCCATCTTCTAATCCTGTGATACTTGTTTCATGAATATTAGTTCATGTAACTAAAAAAGTATTACTTTTATCAGTATATGATAGACTACTTTGAGTATCATATTTACAAGTTGATTGTTCATCTGTTATTACTTCCAAAGTAGTTTGTGTAGTTCCAGTTCAAAATGTACCTGCTGGTAACTCATTTGATAATATAGGTGCTTTTACATCTTCTATTACTTCAGGAACTTCTGGTATCACTATTTCTGCACCAGCTTGATATTGAAGAGCTCACATATCAAAACTAGAACCTCTTGATACAAGGTTCATATCTTTTGTCAGAGGGGCCCAACTGAGTAATTCTGGTAGTTCTGAATATCCAGCACCTATTAAAGGACTCCCTTCTTGTAATGAGAAATCTCAATTTGCTGCATCTACAAAATCAGGTTCAATGTAAAGGTTATCACTATCATTTGCACAATCAGCACATTCTACATACGCATCTGCTCCATAAAATAGATTATTTGATAATGTTACTTTATCTTCAGCACCATTATGATCTACATAAATATTTCATGAAGGTCCAGGGAAATTCGGATTGAGATGAATAATGTTATTTCTAAAATCAGTACTTAATAAATATGTTGATTTGAATGTTGCAGCTCTATATCCACTATTATAAGCTGTATTATTATAAAATTTTGCATGTCAATTTGAATGTGAGAATACTTGACCATATCATATATGATAGAGATCATCTCCACCTTGATATGTTCCACAACCATTAGATATATTATTATAAACATATGTAGGTTCTGGTTCTATTTCTCATTCATCATAACTTAAATCAAAAATACCAATAGCATTTCATCTTTGAGCATCACATGTAATAGTATTATTAAATACATAGTGTGATTTTAAAACTTGATCTCATGTACAACGCTCTTGTTGATGATTCACTACAATTTGTGCTCCTCTTCAGAAATTATTATTATATAAATGATTCCATCCAATATAATTTCATTCTGTATCAGCACAACCAGCTACATAGATACCATGATCAAATCTATTTTGACTATTTCAACCAGAAAGATCATTTCAAAGTACCATAGTTCAATTTCAAGAGTTCATACTTGCACTCCCTACTGTTAAAAGTCATGTTCAAGAATTATAATAATTTTTTAATCAAGTCAGTTTATTTCAGACAAATCTATGATAATCTCAACCTAATGAAGCATTTTTATATTCTGAATCAATGGTAAATCATGAAAATACCATATAATTATTATCAAAAGAAACACCTGAATACAGTCCTATACTATATACAGGAATAGAAAACACTGGTGATTCACCTGGATAAGCTATCATTGAAATTGGCATACCTTCTGTACCACTTGCATCTGTTTCTGATCTCAACCATAAAAGTGCATTCCCACCATTTGTTTCCTCTGTATAGGTTCCTCCTCTATAGTAGTACACATCTCACGGAGTTGCATTTCTCATATATCATGAACCACCTCATGCTTGTATATCATCGTACGGATTGAGAATTGATCCATCACCACTATCTCCATCTGCTGTAACAAAATATATATTTCATGCACGTACAGTAAAATCTACACTATTAGAAATTTTTCCATTCATAGTAACTGCTATCTCTCATGCACCATTTGGTACAGTATTATTAAGAAAAAATGTAATTTTTTGATATTCATCTGTTGGCCAGATTTCCCCCCAAGTTTCATAATCTGAGTCATCTAGTAAATCTACTCAGTTTACCGTGATATAGTTATTTAATCTGGTATCACCAAAATTTTTTCACCAAACTGTGATTGATGCACCTTTATTAGGTTCTGCATCTGACCATCCACTATTTGGTGCACTCGTCATATCTGAGAAAAAAATTACAGGTTGTGAGTTATCTGCAGCATAAGTTGTGAAAAATATTGTTGGAATTAATTCAATGAGTATGCACAATAGCACCAAAATAGATGTGATTTTTTTTAACATAATTTATATTTACATATATAATACTTTTATTATATCATATATAAATTGATAGGACAAAAATTGATATTAGATAAATATTGTCCTTTAAAATATATCTCGTAAATAAAGAATGAAAGATTTTTTAGATACTAAAAAAGCCTAGTAAATTCTAGGCTTTTTTTATTTTACGAAACAGCTTTTAATATTCTCGCAGCATGTCCTGTGGCTTTGATATTTTTCCATTCTTGGATTACTTCACCTTCTTTATTAAATAAGAAAGTTGATCTGATAACTCCTTGGACTATTTTCCCGTAGTTATTTTTTTCTCCGTATGCTCCTAATTCCTTATGAAGAGTTAATTCTGGATCAGAAATAAGATCAATAGTGAGTTCTTGTTTTTCGATGAATTTTTTATGAGATTCGATACTATCTTTTGAAACACCGATAAGTGTGATTCCTAGTTTATTAAAATCTTCTCTCATTGAAGAAAAATCTTTATTTTCTGTTGTACACCCTGGAGTATTATCTTTTGGGTAGAAGTATAGAAGAGTTTTATCTGAAAAAGATAATAGTGTTTTTAAATCTAAATCTGCTACGTTTCAAGAAGAAGTAATAGCAGAGTATGTTTGGTTTAAATCAAGGGTCATAATATTATTTTAAGAAATATTCATCTCTATTATATAGAGAAATAAATTAATACAAAGTTATTAATGAGAATTATTCTCATTTCTTTTTGACAGAATACTAATAATTTATATACTCTATATATGAGAATTATTCTCATAATAAAATATTTACTTTTAAAAAAAGGAATATTTATTATATTTTCAATAAAAAATTATAGTTTTATTTATTTAAATAGAACATAATAAAAATTAACTAATAATCATATAACTATGAATACAAATATTGGATTAAACAAAAATGAAATATCAATTATCCTCCCTCTTTTAGAAAACTTTTTAGCATCAGAAAATATTCTCAACCTAAAAATTAGAAACTATCATTGGAACGTAACAGGAATACACTTTTCTGACTACCACAAGTTTTTTGAAGGAATGTATGATGATTCAGCTGAAAATATAGATGAAATAGCAGAAAGAATTAGAATGCTTTGAAGTAAAACTCAAGCAAACATGAAATTCTTTTTAGAAAAATCATTTCTAAGCGAAGAAACAAATCTAGAATTAAGTTCTACTGATATGGTAAAGAGCCTATTATCAGATACTGAACAAACAATCAGAGAAATGAGAAATGCAATCGAAGTGATTAGTGAAACAAATGATTCAGGAACAGAGGATTTCCTAATAGCACTCATCCAAAAACATGAAAAGACATCGTGGATGCTCAGATCTATGTCATAAAAAAAAGCGAGAATAATATATTTATTCTCGCTTTTTATTTGTGTAAAATATTTACTTCGATTGATTTATCAGTTTCTATTTTTTCTCATCCAAACACTTTGAATACATCACTGTCTGAGTTTTTTCCTAATTGTTCACAGATATTTTTAATCCATTCCCCTTTAATTTTTTTGACTCCGTGAGCCATTTTGACAATCTTCCCTGCTTTTTCTACTTGGAAGTTTATATTTACAAGTCTTGGAATAAGAGTTTTAAAATCTATCATTTTCATATATGAAAGTGGGAGGAGATTTACTATATACTCAGCTCTTGAATCATTCAGTGCTTTCGTGATATCCTCTTTCCAATATTTTACTAAACCTTTTGATTCAATCGGAAGCTTATAATTGCCTATCAAGTCATTTGGTTTTACGATTCCATACATTCCTGAAAAAATCATGAAGTGGTCTTCGAAGTATGATTGTCCTGCATCATTCATCCCAATATAATCTATAGCATTAAACATCACACCGGTATAACGTGTCATTGCATGAGATACGTTTTCAGTTTGACCATTCACTAGTTGAGTATTGAGTGTCAGACCTTCTTCAAATCTGTTTCCTATGCATTTTAGATCTTTTTCAGTGACGTTTTCTGCTATTTCATTCGGTTTATCAAAAGTATATGTTAGTACTTCATTTCCAGGATTTCACTCGATATTTTTCCCTTCTGATGGTGGAAGGAGAAATAGTATTTTCATGTATATTTAATTGAGTAATAATAAATCTATATTATATAAAAAAATGCTCTTGTAAAATATACTTCTGACCATTTTTTTGATTGCAAATAAAATATTTTTCAATATCCTTTGAATAATAAATTTTAAGTTAAAAAAATGATAACTCTCAATAATGGTAATACGATACCACCTATTGGTATCGGTACTTGGAAATCTGATCCAGATGAATTATATAATGCAATATATCATGCTATAAAAGTTTGATATAGACATATAGATTGTGCATGGATTTATGGAAATGAACATATAGTTGGTGATGCAATTAAAGCTACAATAAATGATAATCTTGTAACAAGAGAAGAACTATTTATTACTGGAAAATTATGGAATAACTCTCATAAAACTGAACAAGTAGAGGATGCTTGTAAGGTTTCTTTGAAAAATTTACAATTAGACTATCTAGATCTGTATCTTATTCATTGGCCTGTTGTGTCAAAAGAGTTAAAATCAGAATTTATTCCATTAGAAGAAATCCCATTAGAATCAACTTGGAGATGAATGGAACAATTAATTCAAAAAGGTCTTGTTAAAAATATTGGGACTTCAAATTTTTCGATTTCAAAACTTCAAAGCATTTTAAAAATTGCAGATATAAAACCTACAATGAATCAAGTAGAAGTACATCCATTTTTACAACAAAATAAATTAATAGATTTCTGTAAATCAGAAGATATCATTGTTACAGCTTATGCCCCACTGGGATCATTTGATCGTCCAGCAATAATGAAAATGGAAAATGAACCAATACTTATAAAACAATCTATCATCTTAGATATTGCAGAAAAACATAGTATCACTCCAGCAGGAGTTTTACTGTCTTGGGGTTTATCTAGAGGGATATGTGTAATTCCAAAATCTACTACTCCTAGTAGGATAGAAGAAAACTTAACGGCTACTGAGTTAACTCTTGATCAAACTGATATTGAACAAATTCAAACATTGAATCTAGATTATCGTTTTTATACTGGTGTATTCTTTTGTGTAGAAGGTTCTCCATACACTACGGAAAGTATTTTTTCATAAAAAAACACTCAATTTGAGTGTTTTTTTATTTTTTATTTTTTATTTCAATTACATATTCATTGTCTTTGGTCTTCATAAGGTATTCTTGTCAGACTGTGAAATCTTTTACTACATTTCCCTGTTTATCATAAACGAGATTAAATCACTTTGATAATATTTTATCTGTATTATTAGCGAGAATATTATGATAGACTATTTCTAGATTATTTGAAATAAGCCTTAGGTTATACCCTATCTTTCTATCTATTGAGAATGTCTCTAAGTTCTGTTTATATACTCTTATTTTGTTAGTAACTTGAAGTGGAAGATTCTTTGAAATAAACTTTAATTCTTGTTTATATTTATCTGAAAAATCATGTACACAATTATTAATATATTCAAATTCTGAGTCGATGTTATCTTGAAATTCTTGATATATCTCAATTAATATTTGAGCTCCCTCACTTGGAGTTTTACATGGATATTTACTGATCATATCTACTATACTCTGATCCACAGTATGACCAACAGCACTCATTACTGGAATAGGAAAATTACAGATTTGTTCACACAGATTAAAATCATTCGTCCAATTCATACCTTCACTTCACCCTCACCCTCTGATAATAGCAACCAGATTAAACTTATCAGAAATCATGTGTATTTTTTCTAATTGTTTGAGTACTTCTCCACTTGCTCTTTCACCGTGAACGAGTGATTTAAACACTGTGATTTTATAATTATAACCACTCTCCTCGAGGATAGTTTCGAAATCTCTGAATCATTCACTCTTGTCTCAGGTGATAACGGCAATATTATATGTAGGTAGACCAATATCTTGAGAATGATTATTATCAAATAAGCCTGTTTTCTTGAGTTCTGCAATGTTCTCTTTTTTCTTTTGTTCGAGTGCTCATACAAAATAATCTGCGTGTATCTTGAGGATATTTACAGAGAAGTTATACGTTTTATGAAATGTAGGTTTTACATAGAGTAATAATTTCTTTCCGACCAATTCTTGGATATCAGAAATACCAACCTCCCTCAGGAAACTGGTCATAACTACGGAGTTAAATATATTCGAACGAGTAGAATCTACAATCTTCCCATTTTTTGTTTCTACCAAGTCGATATAGTAGAAGTTTCTATTCTGTTTAATAGACTTAATTTCAGCTTCTATTAGGTAGTGGTGATACCCTATGATATCGTCAAACTGACTCTTCATGATATCCAGAAACGTAGACAAGCTCATTTTAGGAGTTTCCATTAGTCATTTTTGTTATCATCTAATTGTTTATCTAGTTTTTTCAGTTTTGTATTACAAAATGTATACAATTTCTTTGCTTCGTCTTGCAATTTAATCAATTCGTCCACATCGATGATTTCTTGAGCATCCAATAGTTCTGAGATTTCTGCTAACCTTTCATACGATTCTTTAAATGTTTTTGCCATGTTTTGTTATTAGGAGGATATATTACTTAGATTTATTTTAGTGATAAATGATAATTTAGGAAATTATTTTCAATAAAAAATAAACGAAAAAAAAACTACAATAGATGTAGCTTATAAAAGTAGAATGCATGTTAAACAGCATAATCTTTTCCTTAAGTTGAGTTAAACTCGATTATTCAGTTAAATCAATGATTCCAGTATCATCTGGGTCATAATCATCTGAGTCGTCTTGTCCTGCGTTGAATGCTTCTTGGAGTACATCCATAGATTCAGTACTTAGTAAGTCTGGGTTTTCTACTTTTAGTAGTGCCTCTACAGCACTTTGTTCATCAGATTTTGGCATAATTGCTCCTTATATTATCTGTTGGTTGTTATATTCTAGGTAAAAAAGTGTTTTAAGCAAAATAAAATATTAAATTAATTTTTTTTGAAATAGACCAAATAAAAAAATATTTTATAGTAATTAGGCTTCGAAATTGCATTGACATATATATATAAACGATTATATTCTAAACCCCAAAACAAAAAAAAAGAGTTGAACATGATATTTATAATAATCTTTTTATCTTGCTTCGTTGCCGTATTATCTTGGAAATTATATGATTCCCATATTGCAGAGAAATTATTAAAAAATGAAAGAGAAAATAAAATACATCGTAAATTTATAAAAACAGATATAACTCGAATTACAGAAGAATATGCTGAGTATATATCTAATGTTGACTTCAAAATTGCTTCATCCTATGGATGTCTAGTAAAATTACAATTAGATATGAAGGATGGAATATCTATTCGTCTACTGTGTAGTGAAATAGAATATCTGATTGTTGATGATCTAGGAGTGAATAAAGAAAGGCATTGTAATGACACAATGAAAGCATACATTAAAACACATTGTAATAATGTTACTTATTTAAAAAATTACCGTCGTCATGGATGACGGTTTTTTATTGTAAATTTTTTAGTATATTTATCATTAAAATAACCTTAACTTTAACTAAAGCTCAAAATCTTGATCCCTATATTAAGAGTTTAGTTTAAATCTGATTGACGAATATTTCATCTATGATATAATTTTATTACTAAGAATTCTGTAAAGAGACTGGGTAATAATTATGGTAACAAGTACAATGATAATATACTATTTAGTAGGAATGATGTGTTTTCTATTGTTATTGGCAGTAGAAATAATGTATCAAAAACATCTCAGTAAACAAAAAATAAAACCTATAAATGACAACCTTAAAGTCGACAAATTAACGAATGATGAGATTGATTTTATAGAAACAGCTCGTAAAGATTATCTAGAACAATTTGAATTGATCTTATGTAGTATTCACCATATGATACTGAAGAGCAATCCTTCTTATTATAGGGAGAATAATAGAGATTTGGTTCTTGTATTAGATATGAAATTGTATGACTTAAATCCTCCTGATCTACGGATAATATGCCATGGCTCAGGACAATTAGAAGTGGTTTATGATCAACACACAGATACGTATGATTCAATACAACAAATCAATATGAGTAAATCACTCATGTTGAATGAACAGAAATCATATGTTTAACAGAAGCCCCACGGATGGGCTTTTTTGAATGAAAAATATTTATTAAAAAAGCATCTAGTTTTCACTAGATGCTTTTGCTTTTTTATATTTTTAGTCAGCTACTTGGTTCCCAATTTTTTCGTACATATCATAATAATATTCTACAAAAGTTCTTATTTCAGGATTTTTAGGATAAAAATACTTATTTTCTTTCACAGTATAATCAAATAAGAATACATCAGCTGATTCTTTTTCTAAGTATGTGTATAATAATTTTTTATACGTTGTTATATAAAGAGTTGATAGTTTTTCAAAATTTTCTTCTGAATAGTGTACTTTAATTTTTTCTCAATTAAATGTAATAATTCCAGATTCAAATAATATATCCAAGTGAATAAGTGCTTCACAGTAATAAGGGACTATGTCTTCTATTTTTTTATATTTCATGAGTCCTATACTTCTATATACGTGAGTCATAACAACTTCTTCTTTGAGTCCTTGAACTCATTCTTTCATGAAATATGCAACTAATCCTCCGGCTGTTGCCTTAAATTCTTCTATATTTTTAAAGTTCCCTGTTTGATTCATCAGATTTTCAGTATCTAAATCTAACCAAAGTGTATGTCCAAATTCATGACCGATGGTTTCGATATCATATATTTCAAAATATTTCTTTGCATCATTTTGAATAAATTCTTGGTGCTGTTTAATATAATCTGCTTCAAATATATTTTTTGTTATTTGCATTTTTGGTAATGATCTTTGACTTTCTAGTACAAAACCTGGAAAAGCAAATATTTTCTTTCCATGTGCTTCACTTATCACTTCATCGTTTGGAACAACTTGTGCTGAAAATAACCCACAAAATTCTGCTCCAAAATATAATACTGGAGTTGAAATATAGAGTTGAACTCTTTTCATATTTTCAAGCGAATAATTGTATGATTTTTCATATTTACATCTCCCTACATCATCATAGAGAGTTTCATACATATGAAACATATCAGTCTCAACTTGAGAATCTAATACCGATGTATCAACAATTCTGATATCCCATTCTGGAGCGACAGCTTTTCTGTATAAATCTTCATAAAATTCAAGAGGGTGACCTATTTGGAATGGAGTATCTATTTTCATCCACGCTTCTTCAACAGCTCTCCATTTTGAAACTATTGTGCCTCTATTTGTTTCTGAAAAAGCATTTTTTAATGCTGTGAGATAATCTATATATGCTTCTTTTCTATCATAAATATCATCTTCTAATTCTGATAAATCTAAGATGAATTTATCAAATCCAGCAACTATATCTGATATTTCACTAGGAAATGCATCTGCATAAGTAATAGCTTTGTATCATCCATCTATTTGAACTAATGCTCAATAACTTCTATCTACACTTTCTCAATTTATTTCATCACATCCAAGATTATTTTCTTTTAGATATTTGAAAATAGCAGCTGAATCATTATTAAATTCAGTTTCTAAGTTTTTATTAATGGTTTCAATTATATGACTATGCCATGCGAGGTAAAAATCTGTGAACGACTCACCAACTCATTGAACTCCTTTTAATATTTGTAGATAAAATGGAGTGAGTAGTTCTTCATCTTGAGCAAAAGAAATTATCTCAGAAAATATATCATTGTGATAATTTTTTACAAAAATATACGCTTCATATAATACATCTGGTATTTCTTCATCTGTTTTTCCTGCTTTTTGAAGACATAATTTAAGTGCATCTTCTTTTAATTGACCAAGACGCATATAAACAGCATAACGAGTTTCATCAGTTTTTTCTAATTCTAAAAAATCTAAAAAATTATCCAAAATCACTCTTTGGTCATTTTCTTCATTTAATCAAAGTTTTAAATTATTTAGTTCCCCTTGTTTTGCTTTATAAAAATTCAGAAATATTTGTAAATTTTCTTCAAACCTTTGTCTGTTCATATATTTTATTTATAATAATATTGCAATGATTATATAGTAAATTATTGAAAAAGATATTAAAAAAGTATAATAATTATTTTATACTTTTTTTATTTTTTTCTTAATATTCTCCTGTACATATCTACACATGGTACCATATCATATTCTATTTCATGAATATATCAGTGATCAAATGATAATATTTGAGATTTTTCTTTTATACCAAGGATAATTGGTGAATGTGTAGCAATCAAAAATTGTGAACCATTTTTAACCATATATTTGATTATTTCTACTACTTTTAATTGATTCTCTGGAGACAAAGCAGATTCAACTTCATCTAATATATAGAATCATACATTATCCATAATAGATTCCATTATTTTCATGAACTGTTGCCCATGAGAAAAATTATGAAGATTTTCTCATCCATATGGAGTAAAAGCTATTCAACTTTCTAGAGTTTGAAGATAATTTACAAAATTATATATTCATTCAGCACGGAAAAAATATCAGTATTGAAATGGTGAAGGTTGCCATGATAATCTCAGCCAATTATTTTCTAAATTATCTATATTATTAGTTTTATAAAGAGTATTTCTTGTTCATCACTCTTTGTTAAAACCATATGTTGTAGCTATGTTTTCCAAAAAAGTAGATTTTCCTGATCCATTTTCTCATATAAAATATGTGATTGATTCAGATAGTTCTAATTCTTCTATATCTTGAAACGCAGGTATATTACTTATATATTCATCATTTGTATCTATTTGTTCAATAAAATTATCATTTTCATTATCTTCATAGAGTTTTTCTATATTTTCTGTTATCCCTAACTGAGTATGATCAAAATATATAGTTTTTAAGAACTTTTCTTTCATATAAATTATTATTAATATTTATACACTAAATATATACAAATTAACCGATTATACAAATAATTTTACTTTCTTCCACCGACATTTATTTGTCGGTTTTTTTTGTATTCTTTTGTTTTTAGAGAGAAATCTTTTATACTAAGTCTATTAATATTATTTTTAATATAAAAGCTCATGTTTTCTCTATTTATACGTAATTATATTGGAACTTTATTAGGAATGATTTTCTTTATTGTAATGTTTTTTTCGAATATAGATATGGTCTTTCAAACAGAAAGTTTTATAATGAATCTATGAATTCCCCACTTCGTAGGTTGGTTTCTTCCTCTTATCCTTTTCCTATACTTAAGTATATTTTTTGGATTTCAAAATAGATTATTATTTTGATGTAAACATGCACAACGCTGATTAAAACATTTATTTCTTATAGTGAGTATATTATACCTATTTTGATTAATTGGATTAATTGGGTTTTACTTTTATTGATTTGATTTTGCAGTTTATTGGATGTTTTTCTTTGGTATATTCGCTATCAAAAATTTCTATTATTTTAGAAAAATTCAAGCAAAAGAATATTTTGAAAAAATACACAAAAAATTATATTTAAAATATTTATCTGTATATTGAATCATAATTGTAGTTATATTAGGTTTATACGCGCGTCCTTTAAGTGACATGAAAATTCCTCAAGATTATTTTAAAGTTAATGTTCAAAAAGACTTTGTAACTGAGGCTAATTTAATAGTACTATTAAAAGATATTGAATCTACTCAATATTTACGTAAAATATCATCTAAGAGTGATATGAATGCTGATTATGACATAATTATATACAACTTCCCTCAAAGTACTTTAGATGAAATTAATAAAGTCTATATTGAAAGTGAACATTTTCCTGAGTTATTTAGCACTTTGAATTATTCATATCAAAAAGTAATAGAAGCACAAAAAATAAACCTTCTCAAATTTGAATATGAAATGTTACATGAGAATAGAAATGATGCACTTGCTACATTAAAAAATATTTTAAAGATTAATAAATCAATCAAGAATGTTAATCATAATATGATAGATTACTTAACTTATATTAAATTACAAAGTACAACTGTTCATGTTTTAGATAAATATTTTACAGAATTTAGTAAAGAAAAACAAGCTATTATTTCGGTAGAATTACCTGATATAAATATAGATAAAGAATGGAAAAAAGCATTAGAATTAGAATTTAGTTATAAATTATGAAACTTGAGTTATTTTTATAATATTCCTTTATTACTTGATAAAAGCGAAATGTTTCAAGTCTATCTTTATACAGAATTTTTAAAATCAGAGAATAAATTAGATGATAATATTGTATTTAAAGATATTACAAGAAAAAATTATCTATGACTCTATTTAATTGAATGACCTATCTCTAATTTTGATACAGAATATAAAAAATTAAAAGAACTTTCAGAAAAAATAAAAGAATTTAAAAATACACTCAACTAAGAGTGTATTTTTTTTAATATTTTTTTACATATTGTTACAGCATATTCGTCTTCTAAATTTTTATACCATTGTTTTCTTCTATTGATTTCAGCTATCGCAGCTTCTTCTACTATTTTTTCATCTATAATACAAAAACCTGCATTTGATATTCACATATCAGTTGGTGATTGATATTGTCTGGTAAAGTTACTTTTTGGCAGAAAATCTTCAGCTAATTGTTGTACAATCTCAAATGCTTCAATGTCACGATTATAATTTACAGCTTCTTCACTATATGCACTTGCATGATAAATATCTAGTACATTGTAATCTCAAATATCTGCAGTTGCAGCTTCATAAGCTAAATTTACAGGATGTTCTAAGTGTAGATTCCAAATTGGAAAAGTTTCATACTTAGCATATCATGATTCCATACCATGACCATGATCTAGATAAATTTGTCCTAAACAAGTAGACATTTTTCCACTACTTGAAGCTGCACCAACTACAAGAACAAGATTTTTATTACATGGTATATGTTGATCATTTCCATAACCAATATCACTGAGTACACTATCAACATCTTCTGGATATTCAGCAATTTCATAACGAAGATAACTTTTAATTTCTAGTGTTTTTAATACCTCTTGAAATATTTTTACCTGTTCAATATTTTTATCTTTTACTCTATTAATTGATATTTTAGGAATAATTCAAAGTTTTTTTTCTATATCTTTTATCATTTCAATACAAGTATCAATATATGTTTTTCAGTCACTACCAAGTGAGCGATTTTTTGCTAAATCTTTTGCATTTACACAAAATATTACATCAGCATTTTTAGCTAATGATTTAAATATACGTCTTTTTGAATCTGGATAAAAACCAGGTAAAACTCTTGCTGCATGTGTGTCATACAAAAATTTACCACCTATTTCAAGGTAAAGTTTTCCTGAGAATTTTTCTATTCTTTCTAGAATAGCTTGTGTTTGAAGTTGGATATATCTATCACCATCAAATCAAGCAGTTTCATATTCTAAAATATCAGAGCTTTGAATCATCTTTTTTCATTTAAATATAATTACTATTATTATATCATAAATAATTTATCATACATAAAAAAACACCTTGCAATAAGGTGCTTTTTATTATTAATAAATAATTACTTTTTTGTTGGTAAATGCTTTTAGCCCTTCTGGTCAATTTTCTTTTCAGATTCATGATTTTTTTACTCAACCAAATGGTATTGAAGCTTTTGAAGAAGCTCTGGAATTAATATAAATAATTCATCCAGTTAATTGTTTAGCAACGTCTCTGAGCTGTACTTCATTGTCTCAAAAAACTGTAGCTGATAAACCAAAATCAGAATTATTTGCAATTTCTATAGATTCTTCTATATTTTTTGATTTGATAATAGATGCTACAGGTCCAAATATTTCTTCGTGAAATGATGATACATTAGGAGTTATATCAGCGAGCACTGTAGGCTCATAAAAACATCCTTCTGGTTCTACATATTTTCATCCCGTTAATAATTTTGCTCATGTTTCAATTGCTTTTTGTACTTGTCTATCAACTTCTTGTATGGCTGATTTATTAGCTAATGGTTGTAATTTAGTTAATATATCTAATGGATCTCATAATTTAAGAGCTTGCATTTTTTGAGTATATTTTTCACAAAATTCATCATAATATTTATCCAATACTACAAATCTTTTAGATCCGTTACATGCTTGTCACCCATTTCTAATTCTTCATAAAACTGCTTGCTCGATAATTGCGTCTAAATTATTAGTATCACATACTATAAATGCATCGTTCCCTCATAATTCTAACACACATGGTTTTATATATTTTCAAGCTAACGCTCAAACAGAACTCCCTGCTCTTTCTCAACCAGTTAGATTTATTCCAGCTATTTTTGGGTTTGAAATAATATGTTCACTTAATGATGAAGATATAAAAAGATTTGTATAAACTCATTTTGGAAAATGTGCTTTATCAAATAAATCTTGAATTTTTTCTGCACATAGAGGTACATTCGAGGCATGTTTATATATTTGAGTATTCCCTGCTAACATATTAGGAACGGCAGCTCTCAGCAATTGATTAAACGGAAAATTCCATGGAGCAATACCAAAAATAACTCCTAATGGATCCATTTTTTCTAATCATTTGATTCCTTCAGACGTTTCAAATTCCTTATCTCATAATACTTCTTCAGTATTATCAGCAAACCATCTAATTAAGTTTGCAGTTCCTTGCATACCAGCTTTAGAATCTGATAATAACATTCACATTTCAATTGTTTGTAATCTAGCACATTCATCTAAATCTTTCTCAATTACATCTGCTAGTGTATAAAAATATGCTTTTCTATCTTCAAAAGAAGTAGTTTTCCATTCTAGATATGCTGTATGAGCTTGATCAATTATTTGATCTACTTCTTGTTCTCAGATTATATTCTTTTCTCCATTTAATTCACCATTATATGGATTGATTGACTGTATTTTTTTTGCCATAATATGTATTTAAAAAATATTCATGTTTCATGATATGAAATCATTCTAATATTACAAACTTAATAGAAACTTAATAGGTTTATTATTATATATTTTACATTCATATAATAAACTGTATAATATATTCAATATAATAAACTGTATAATATATTCAATATA
>Ga0233426_10000604_pt1 | contig 37623 bp, 40 predicted proteins | sample SI_118_April2016_6_FD_179875 | JGI IMG/M metagenome (GOLD analysis project Ga0233426, IMG submission 179875) | Seawater microbial communities from Saanich Inlet, British Columbia, Canada - SI_118_April2016_10_MG | ecosystem: Environmental > Aquatic > Marine > Inlet | place: Canada: British... | reverse complement strand
TCAAAAACTCCCAAGATTGCCGTTACGAGCATGGTTTTCCACGATTATAGCAGGATTCATAATGGGGTACGCGGCCCGATTAGCGCTTGGGTGTAATGTTGGCGCGTATTTTTCAGGAATCTCGACTGGAAGCCTCCATGGCTGGATGTGGTTTTTAGCAGCGTTTTGCGGATCATATTATGGTATTCAGCTGCGTCCATTTTTAGGTTTGGAGGTGCGGTCTTGACCCGAAGATCAGCCGCAAATATGGCAATATTTTTTGTTTTTTGCCTTATACTATTTGACGTATCGACAGCCGAAGTGAATCCCTACAGAGCTCCATCTGTGATTGCACTTGGGTCAGGAGTGGAAAGTGTGGGTGGCTTTTGTGGGGCTCTAACAAACTGATGCTGGAGTTTTCATTGCCGTTCTATTGCTTTGTGACCGGTTAGAAGAAAGATTTAGTTGATGTAAGTATCTAATTTTTGGGCCAGACCCCTTCAGGTCTGACTACTTTAGTCCCAAACCTGACAAAGCGGTCCCGTTTTTACGTGTTGGAACATAGTTAGGTTCTGTGGTTTGGCCCCAAATTGGACTTTCATGGGACCAGTGGCTGAGATCTGCTTTGCGGACAAAGGTGGCTTGCGCCGCGATTGCGCGACTGTCTCCTTTGTGCGTGCGATTGTCTGTGTTACTGACTGGAAAAATTTGCCTGATACCGAGCGTGGAGGCTCACCGAGATGAAAATCACTAAGGTCACCAGTCATGTGCTAGGTTACGATTTGCCGGAACCACTCGGTTATTCGCAGCAGTATTACCATAAACGAACCGCCCATTTGGTCGAGGTCGAGACCGACGAGGGTATTACTGGCTGGGGTGAGTGTTTTGGTGCGGGGACAATAGCGTTGGGAAATAAGGCCATCGTAGAGAAGGTCATTCAGCCGATAGTGCTTGGTATGGACCCGATGGATCGCGATGTAATCTGGCACAAAGTCTACAATCTTATGCGCGATCACGGCCAAAAAGGCATGCCGATGCAGTCCTTGTCGGGTGTTGATATCGCGATGTGGGATATTGCCGGCAAAGTCGCTGGCTTGCCGCTTTACAAAATGATTGGAGGCAAGCACCGTGAAAAAGTGCAGGCCTATGGCTATGGCATGATGTTACGCCCTGAAAGCGCCAACAGCCTTGTGGCGCGGTTCGGTGATGAAGCTGACGCAATCAAGGATATGGGCTTTAAGGCTGTGAAGATGAAGGTTGGCCTAGGCCCAAAAGACGACATTCGTTTAATCGAAGCAGTCCGCAAAGGTGTAGGCGATGATTTCCGGTTTATGGTTGATGCCAACCATGCCTATACTACCCATGACGCATTTTACGTTGGTCGCGCGATGGAAGAATTCGACCCTTATTGGTTCGAAGAACCTATCGCCCCAGAGGACTACGATGGGTATCGCGAGCTACGCCAAGGATTGAACGTAAATATATCTGGTGGAGAGATCGAATTTAACCGCTGGGGTTGGCGCAGCCTGCTCGAAGCGCGTGGCCTTGATATTGCGCAGCCAGAAGTTTGCGCGCTTGGCGGTATTTCCGAATACTTGCGTGTTCTCGCCCTGTGCCATGCGCATTTCACGCCGGTTGTGAACCATGTTTGGGGGTCGGCAGTTGCAGTCGCGACGAACCTACACCTGTTGGCCGCGATGCCACCGTTACCAGGGAGCCTGTTCCCATGGGAACCAATGCTAGAATTCGACACGACCGACAACAAATTCAGAGACGACCTGCTGACTGCGCCATTGGATATTCAGGGCCAAGTCGCAAGGAATGACGGCCTTGTGGCTATTCCAAACGGTCCCGGACTGGGCATCACGCCCGACCGAGATTTCATCCGCCATTACGACATTGGCAACGACTAAAGCGTTTTATATTATTCGCGTTAGACGATGCAGATTGTTTGTATTGGAATGAGTGTTGGCGCTTTAGCTCGTATATTCCTCCAGAGCAGACATTTCGAAGTGGGGCTCAGGTGAAGTCGATTTGAACCTTCATGGCTTGGCTGCGATCTTTGGCCATTTCGAATGCATCTACTGCTTCGTCCAAGCTGAATTTATGCGTCATCAAAGGGGTGACGTCGACCAACCCTTTTTGCATCATCCCCACGGCTGTTGCGAATTCACTGTGAAACCGAAATGACCCACGCAGGGTTAACTCTTTGGCCGTGATCGCCAGCATCGGGATGGTCATATCGCCGCTCATGCCAAGTTGCACGAGTGTCCCCTTTGGGCGCAACGCTGCGACACCTGACGCAAGCGCAGCAGGAGCGCCAGAGCATTCGAACTGCACGTCGATCTGGCCTTTTCCAGAGGTGAAAGGTGCAAGCGCGTCGCTGTCACTCGCTAAGTTCAACACAACGTCTGCACCGCATTTATTGGCCATGTTGAGGGTGTAGTCTGACAGATCGGTCGCGACGATTTTCGCAGCACCGGCGCGGCGCGCAGCGAGTATTGTGAGCGCACCAATTGGCCCACTCCCTGTGACCAGAACCGTCTTGCCAATCAAGTCGCCTGCTTGGCGCATCGCGTGCAAACAAACGGCCAAGGGTTCTGCCATGGCGGCGGCTTCGGGGCTTAGGCCATCAGCGGGCACGCATTGGTTCGCGTCGACGATAAGTTCTTGGCTGAACGCGCCTTGGATGTGGGGGTACGGCATGGCGCTGCCGTAAAAGCGCATGTTATCGCAGTGGTTGGGTTGGCCGCGCAGGCAATAGTAGCAGTGCGCGCAGGGCCGTGACGGTGAGACTGCGACCAGTTGGTTGGTGGAAAGTCCTGTGACGCCGTCGCCGACAGCTGAAATGTGGCCGGACACTTCGTGGCCCATCACCATGGGTTGGCGTAGACGCACCGCCCCGAAGCCGCCGTGATTGTAGTAGTGCAGGTCGGATCCGCAGATGCCACCAACAGCCAAATTGATGCGAACTTCGCCAGCGGCTGGCGCGGGCACTGGAGATTGTTCTTCGATCCGCAAATCTTGTGCTGCGTGAATGACAATTGCTCGCATGATTGACCTAACTTAGAGATGTACAACTTGGCTGAAGTTAACGATACTTCTACGATATTACCAAAGGAAAAAATCATGAGCCTCTCTCTTTTTGACCTGACGGGTCAGCGCGTTTTGATTACAGGGTCTAGCCAGGGCATCGGTTTTGCCTTGGCAAAGGGCATGGCGGCGGCGGGGGCCGAAGTTATCCTGAACGGGCGTGACGCTGTTAAGCTGGCGCAAGCGGCCAAAGACCTTTGCGGCACCGTGCAAGTTCTTGCCTTTGACGTGACAGACCATGACGCAGTGCGCGTCGCAGTCGATGCGTTTGAGGCAGAATCAGGTCCGATTGATATCCTGATCAACAATGCGGGTATGCAGCACCGCGGTGAATTAGAAGAGTTTCCCGCGGATGCGTTTGAGAGGTTGTTGCAAACCAATGTGGCCAGTGTGTTCCACGTTGGCCAAGCAGTGGCGCGGCATATGATCAAACGCGGCAATGGCAAGATCATCAACATTGCGAGCGTGCAAACGGCCCTCGCGCGACCTGGTATTGCGCCTTACACCGCGACAAAGGGGGCTGTGGGCAATCTCACCAAAGGCATGGCCACGGACTGGGCGAAACATGGGTTGCAATGCAATGCAATCGCACCCGGTTATTTCGACACGCCACTGAATGCCGCCTTGGTTGCGGACCCTGAATTTTCCGAGTGGCTGGCCAAGCGCACTCCGTCAGGTCGCTGGGGTAAGGTCGAGGAATTAGTGGGCGCTGCGGTGTTCCTATCGTCGGCTGCGTCCAGCTTTGTGAATGGCCATACGCTTTATGTGGACGGTGGGATCACTGCGTCGCTTTAGGTCTGCGACCAAAGTGCTAGACCGACGGCGAACAGCATCGAGAGAGCCATCGCGATGTTGACGCGGTGTTGCGCCTTTGGGGTAAGGTTAAGGCGTCGAAGGCTTACGCCTGTGCCAAGCCAGCCAAGATGCAGTGGAACCCAGATCAGGTTCATAATCAGCAGTTTGATCGCCGTCTCTAGCCAAGGCGCGTCGGGCATAAAGCTAAAGCCTGTGAACAAAGTTGTGCTGACTACATAGGCCTTAGGGTTGATCGGTTGCATGGCCAAACCGTTCCAAAAACCCAGCGGCTTGCGGGCCTCGATAAAGCTAATTTTTGCACCTGCGCTGGCGATGCGCCACGCCAGCCACAGCAGGTATCCGAGTGAGGCAAGCAGTAGCGTTGTGCGTAGCCACGGCATGGCAAATGCGGTTGCTGCGACGCCGGAGATCACAAGCAGCGCCACCAAATTACTGCCCGCAAATAGCCCTGCGACATAGGCCAGCCCGTTGCGGTAGCCGTAGGCCGCACCGACGCCTGCCGTTGACAAAACGCCCGGACCGGGAGAAATGATCAGGAAGAAAACAGCAGCGGCGAAGGCGAGCATCAGGTGACCTCGAACGGGGTTAGTTTTGGCCAATTAAACGTGACACCAATGCCAGCCACATCGGGGGCTACGGCGCGTTGATTTTGGACCACCAGCGGGCGCGTGGTGTAACGGTCGATAGGGAAGCTGTGCACTTCAAGCCAGCCGCCATGCGCTTGAGATGACACCAGTGAAACATGCAATTCCTGCATCCCGTGCGAACAGACAGGTACGGATGTGCCGCGTGTGAGTTCAGCGACTTGGAGCCAGCCCGTGATGCCGCCGCAGTTGGAGGCATCGGGTTGTATGAAACCTAGATTGCCTTGGGCGAGAGCCATCTTAAATTCATGGATCGTGTGCAGGTTTTCACCTTGCGCGACCGCCATGCCAGTGGTGTTTGTGACCTCGGCGTAGCCTGCGTAATCGTCCGGGATGATGGGTTCTTCGAACCAGAGGATATTTTGATCTTTGACCGCTAAGGCCAGTTCTATCGCCTGTGCGCGGGTGAGTGAATAATTTGCGTCTATCATGAATGCTGCGGCGGGTCCGATCTGCTCACGCACTGCGCGAATGCGGGCGATGTCGTTGGCCATATCAAATTGGCCGATCTTAATTTTGACGCCGCCAAGGCCTGTGTCGATGTAGCTTTGTACATGGGTTAAAAGTTTTGGCAGCGGATAGGCTAGATCAATGCCGCCACCGTAGGCCTTGCAGGTTTTGGAGACGCCTCCTACGACTTGCCACAAGGGTCGGTCCAGGGCCTGACAACGCAAGTCCCAAAGGGCGATGTCGACGGCCGAAATTGCGAAGCTGGCGATCCCGCCACGCCCGACGTAGTGCACATGCCATTGCATCGCGTCGTTCAGCACCTCGACGTTGCCGGCATCACGCCCGACAAGCATTGGCGCAAGGTCATGGGTGATCATGGCTGCCGTCGCATGGCCTCCACGCCCACCGTTGTAGGAATAGCCGGTACCACTGCGCCCGTCGTCCAGTGTGACAGTCGCGGTGATCAGATGGAAATGCGTGTGGTCGCCGTGTTTGGCATCCACCAGCACTTCGTCGAGTGGCACGGCGAACAGTCGTGCTGTGACAGCTGTGATCTGCACCATTTCGCTACGTACCGTCGCATTCTGGCACGGGGCTGATTACGGTGCCGTCGCGGAGATGTTGCAACAGATTATCAACCGTTAGTGCACCCATCGCGGCGCGGGTTTCGACGGTGCCGCTACCGACGTGAGGCAACAGAACCGTATTGGGTAGATCGCGCAGCGCTTGGGGCACATGCGGTTCGGCTTCGAATACGTCCAAGCCTGCCCAACCGAGCGCGCCAGATTGCAAGGCGGCGATCATCGCGCCCTCGTCCACGACAGACCCTCGCGCAACGTTGATCAAGGTGCCTTGCGGACCAAGCGCTGCCAGTACATCGGCGTTGACGATCTTGTTGGTGGACGGACCACCGGGGGTGATGCAGACCAGAACGTCACAGTCTGCGGCCATCGTTTTGAGATCGTCGTAGTATTTGTAAGCGACGTCCTTCTTGCTGCGACTATGATAGACGATTGTGGGGTTCCATGGAGCAAGTTTATCAGCGATCGCCTGACCGATACGGCCAAGGCCGAGAATGCCGATGGTTTGATTGTCCGCCGAGCGGGTGAGGGGGGCGTTGCCCTTGGCCTCCCACGCGCCGGAACGTGCATAGGCGTCGTCGCGCACAGCTTCTCGGTAGCAAGCGAGCATTAGCAAAACGGCCGTGGTGGCAACCTCGGCGTTCAGCACATTCGGTGTATGAGTGACAACGATGCCGCGTTTCACGGCTTTGGTTGTGTCGATGGCGTCGTAACCTACGCCGTAGCACGAGATGTGCTTGAGGTTGGGCAAGGCTGCCATGATATCCGGTTTAATCCCGTCGTGACCGTTTGTGCAAACATGGGTGATATTTTCGGCGGGGTAGCCGCCATCTGCCAGTTTGTGAATGGTGAATCTATCCGCCAGCCGCGCCATCATTTTATCGGTGGCATCTCCGATGAGCAAAAGATCAGGCATCTTGACCGACCTCCTGACGTTGCTGGCCGAGGCCTTGGATCGTCAGCTCCATCAGATCTCCAACCTTCAGGTAAATCGGTTCAGGCTTCATGCCCATCGCCACACCTGGAGGCGTGCCGGTCGTGATCACATCGCCCGGATGCAGGGTCATCAAGCCGCTGAGATGTTCGATGATTTCGGCCACAGTGAAGATCATCGTCGACGTATTTCCGGTCTGCATCCGCTCGCCGTTCACGTCGAGCGACATGGCAAGGTTTTGCGGATCGGCAACTTCATCACGGGTCACCAGCCACGGGCCTGTCGGGCCGAATGTGTCGCAAGATTTACCTTTGGTCCATTGTCCTGTCAGCTGCGTTTGAAAATGCCGCTCGCTGACGTCGTTGATTACACAGTAGCCCGCGACATGGTTCAACGCGTTTTCTTTGCTGACGTATTTGGCGGTCGTGCCGATGACGACACCCAGCTCAACTTCCCAGTCTGTGTGCTTGGAGCCACGCGGCATGACCACGTCGTCATAGGGGCCGACGACGGCAGAGTTTGCTTTGAAGAACAGGATCGGATGTTTGGGGATTGCCGCGCCGGTTTCGGCGGCGTGGTCAGAGTAGTTCAGACCGATGCAAAGGAACTTGCCGATGTTGCCAACACAGGCACCTATGCGGGGTTTTCCGCTGATGGCGGGCAGAGTGGTGGGGTCGATGGCGCGCAGTTTATCCAATGTTGCGTCGTCCAGCATATCGCCCGTAATGTCAGCCACATGGGCTGACAGGTCGCGCAAGGTGTCGCCGTCCATCAGTCCAGCTTTTTCTGCGCCCATGTTTCCGTAACGTACAAGTTTCATCGTTTTTTCCTTTTAGTGGTTGTCGCGTGGCATATACGTGCGGGCGAGGTCTTGATATTCTGTGGATCCGTCCAGCGTCATGCCTTCATCAAAGCGGCCGACTTTTTCGCGGAACAACGCTTGCCATGGTGTCTGGCTTTCGGGGATCGCATAGCCGCCCGTCGCAACCAAATTGCGCGCGCGATCGGCCAACTCTTCCAGTGGGACAAGTATGTCGGCGGTGCATTTGTTGAGGTCGATGCGCACGCGGTCGCCCGTTTGCAATAACGCCAGTCCACCGCCATCGGCAGCCTCGGGCGATGCGTTCAGGATCGAGGGTGAACCAGAGGTGCCGGATTGCCGGCCGTCACCGATACACGGCAAGGCTTCGACTCCTTGTTTGAGTAAATATGCGGGTGGACGCATGTTCACAACTTCCGCCCCGCCGGGATAACCCTTGGGCCCTGCACCCCGCATGAACAACATGCATTGCGCGTCAATTTTCTCTGCAGGGTCATCGATGCGGTGGTGGAAATCTTCTGGGCCTTCGAAGACGATCGCGCGGCCTTCAAACGCGTTCGGGTCATCTGGATTGGACAGATATGTCGCACGGAATGCGGGGCTAATAACCGAGGTTTTCATTAAAGCGCTGTCGAACAGGTTACCCTTCATATTGATAAAACCTGCCTGTGCCTTGAGCGGATCGCTAACGGGTTTGATCACAAGGGTATTGGCGCTGCGTTTTACTTTGCAATTCTTGCCCATGGTTTGGCCGTTGGCAGTGATCGCATTTGGGTGTGGTAGCATATCGGCGGCCATCAATTCGCCTACCACGGCTGGCACGCCACCCGCTTGTTGGTAGTCTTCACCAAGGTATTCGCCTGCAGGCTGAAGGTTGACCAGAAGGGGCACATCATGGCCAATCTTTTGCCAGTCGTCATTATCCAGCTGCACGCCGAGGTGACGCGCGATGCCGTTCAAATGAATAGGCGCGTTGGTTGATCCGCCAATGGCCGAGTTGATTACGATGGCGTTTTCAAACGCCTCGCGGGTCATGATGTCCGAGGGCCGCATGTCCTCCCAGACCATTTCGACGATGCGCTTGCCTGTCTCATAGCTGATCTGCCCGCGCTCGCGGTAGGGAGCGGGGATTGCAGCAGAGCCGGGCAATTGCATGCCCAAGGCCTCGGCGAGACTGTTCATTGTGGTCGCTGTTCCCATGGTATTGCAATAGCCCACGGATGGGGCAGAAGAGGCTACCAGATCCATAAACCCGTCATTGTCGATCTCGCCTGCGGCCAGCATTTCCCGCGCTTTCCAGACGATGGTGCCTGAGCCTGTGCGTTCGCCCTTGAACCAGCCGTTAAGCATTGGTCCCACGCTCAGCGCGATGGCAGGGATATTGACCGTAGCTGCCGCCATCAGCAATGCGGGCGTGGTCTTGTCACAGCCGATGTTGAGGACAACACCGTCCAGCGGATAACCAAACAGCGTCTCGACGAGCGACAGATAGGCCAGATTTCGGTCCAGCATAGCCGTGGGGCGTTTGCCGGTTTCTTGAATGGGGTGCACGGGCACTTCAATACAGGTGCCACCTGCGGCGATAATGCCGTCGCGTACCCGCTTGGTCAGTTCAAGATGATGACGGTTGCACGGGCTCAGATCACTGCCCGTCTGCGCAATCGCGATGATCGGTTTGCCTGATTGTAGCTCTTCGCGGGTTAGCCCGTAATTTAGATACCGCTCCAGATACATCGCAGTCATTTCTGGATTTTCGGGGTTCATAAACCATTTGCGGGACCGTAGACTTTCTAATTCTATTTTCTTGTTCATTGGCCTGACCAACCTCCGTCGATGATATGGGGATGCCCTGTTGTAAAGGCACTTTCGTCACTGGCCAGATAGACAACCAATGCGGCGATTTCGTCAGCTGTCGCGACGCGGCCCATAGGCTGGCGTTCGACAAACTGCTTCAGGGCGGCTTCTTTGCTGCCCAATTGTTTGCCCAACTGATCAACGCGGTCGTGCCAGCTGGGGGATTCTACGGTGCCAGGGCAAATGCAATTGCAGCGGATGCCTTGGGAGACATAGTCAACGGCTACCGATTTCGTTAGGCCGATAACAGCTGCCTTGGTCGTGCCATAAATAAAGCGGTTCGGCGCACCGATGACGCTAGAGCAAGCGGACGACATGTTGATAATCGACCCTGTGCCGCGCTCTAGCATGGCGGGCAGCGCGGCGCGGATTGTGCGCAGCATCGAGCGGACATTGAGGTCGAGCGCGAAGTCAAATTCATCGTCCGTCGCATCCAAAACCGAGCCATGATGCACAAAGCCTGCGCAGTTAAACAGCACGTCTGGATTGGCGCGAGCGACACCTTCGGTCACGCTATCATCGCTGCTGACATCAAGGGCAAACGTCTCGACACCCGTCAATGTTGCCAGTGCTTGCGCGTTGACGTCGGTGGCGAAAACCTGTGCGCCTTCAGCAGCCATTGAAAGGGCGCTAGCGCGTCCAATGCCTTGGCCCGCTGCGGTAACTAAGACACGCTTTCCTTCAAGTCTCTGTTTTGGCATGAATATCCCCCTCAAATTTCACTTTGCATTCGAAAGCAACTCCATCGTGGCCATTGACTGGGTTTCAAACGCGATTTCGCTTTGACTTTTATGTAGTATACGCGCGATATTCTAATTTGGTATACCAAATCGTACATCATTTTCAATCTGCGAGCCCCTCAGCAGTGCCCACCCGTTTAAGCGTGTGTGAATTACACGCCAATTGAGAAAGTAAAAGTACCCTATGGACTATGTGCGCCTTGATCCCTCAGACAATGTTGTGACTACAACCCGTGCGTTTACCGCCAACGTTGAAGTTGAGGGCATCGCGACAACTGCGCTGATCCCGTCTGGCCACAAGGTCGCGACAATGGCGATTACGCAGGGCGCGGCGGTGCGCAAATACGCGCAAGTCATTGGCTACGCCTCACAAGACATTGCGGCGGGAGATCACGTGCACACGCATAATACTGAGTTTCGAAATACTGAGGCTGACTATGAATTTTCAACCGACTTGCGTCCTATCGCGATGGTGCCCAAGAATCAGCGCGATACTTTCATGGGTTATCGTCGTGAAAACGGCAGCGTCGGGACGCGCAATTATATTGCGATTGTAACGTCAGTAAATTGTTCGGCAACGGCGGCGCGGATGATCGCGGATCACTTTACGCCTGACATCATTGCGCAGTACCCTAACGTTGATGGCGTCGCGGCGTTCGTGCATGGCACAGGTTGCGGCATGGCGGGCGACGGCGATGGGTTTGAGGCCTTGCAGCGGGTGATGTGGGGCTATGCCCGTCATCCCAATCATGTGGGCGTTTTGATGGTAGGTTTGGGATGCGAGATGAACCAAATTGATTGGTTGCTCGACGCATGGGGTATAAAGCAGGGGCCTCTGTTTCAGGCGATGAACATTCAGAATGTCGCAGGTTTGCGGCGTACGGTCGAACTGGGAATCGAAAAAGTAGCAGCGATGTTGCCACTGGCAAACGAAGCAGAGCGAACGCCTTGTCCCGCATCCGAATTGAAGGTTGCGCTGCAATGTGGCGGATCGGATGCTTGGTCGGGGATCACGGCGAACCCTGCGCTTGGCTATGCGTGTGATTTGCTGGTTGCCCAAGGTGGGACAGGCGTGTTGGCTGAAACGCCCGAGATTTATGGCGCCGAGCATTTGTTGACACGTCGCGCGGTGGATCGCGCGGTCGGCGATAAGCTGATTGGCTTGATCGGCTGGTGGCAGGACTACACGACGCGCAACCGCGGCTCTATGGATAATAACCCGTCTCCTGGTAACAAACAGGGTGGGTTAACGACGATTCTTGAAAAATCGCTTGGTGCTGCGGCAAAGGGTGGCACGACGCCTTTGGTTGGCGTATACAAATATGCGGAAACGGTGAAGGCGCATGGTTTCACATTTATGGACAGCCCGGGCTATGATCCTGCGTCGGTCACAGGGCAAATCGCGGGCGGCTGCAATTTGGTCTGTTTCACCACAGGGCGCGGGTCGGCGTTTGGATCAAAGCCCAGCCCGACGATCAAGATAGCGACAAACTCTGAAATGGCGGCACGCATGTCCGAGGATATGGACGTGGACGCGGGAACGATCCTAAGTGGCGGCGTCAGCGTCGCACAAAAAGGGCGTGAGATTTATGAGCTTTTCTTAGACGTTGCCTCGGGTGAGGCCAGTAAATCGGAGGTGCAAGGTCTTGGCGATTACGAATTTGTGCCGTGGCAAATCGGCGCTGTAATGTGAGGCGACTTGTCGTCATTGGTGGCGGGCTGATTGGCATCCGTCATGTGCAAGCGGTTCAAGCGCATGAAGGCTGCGAGCTTGTCGGCTTGGTCGATCCAAATATGGGCATTGATGCAGGGGATGTGGTACGGTTTGCCGATATGGCCGACGTGCCCGATGGCGTTGATGGAGGGATCATTGCGACACCAACGGGATTGCATGTAGACCATGGCATTGCAGCAGCAAAGCGGGGTTGGCATGTGCTGATCGAAAAACCAGTCGCCGCCGATATGGCAGGGGCGCAGGCATTGCAAGTGGCTTTGGCCAGCGCTGGATTGCGGTCATTGGTCGGTCACCATCGCCGCTATCATGCGACTGTTCAGCAGTTACACGCGATGCTAGCAGATGGCGCGATTGGAACGCCGGTTACGGCAAGCCTGATCTGGGCGATGCGTAAACCGGATGACTATTTTGATGGGAATTGGCGCACGGCTGGTGGGTCGCCGGTGATGATCAACCTAGTCCACGACATTGATATCTTGCGCTTCGTCTTGGGTGAAATCAGCGACGTCGCCTGTCTGGCTGGTGCGCCACTCCGCGAAGGCGGCCGTATTGAAAGCGGGGCGGTCGCCCTGCGTTTTGAACGGGGCGTTACCGCGACGATCAGTTTTGCAGACACAGCGCCTAGCCCTTGGGGTTTCGAGGCGGGTACGGGCGAGAACCCTAATATTGGCACTACAAACCAAGACATGATGTGGATCACAGGCACGCAAGGCGGCATCAGTTTTCCGTCGTTGACCCAATGGAACGGTGTGGATTGGGGTCAGGCGGCTCAGACGGTGCCCGTCGATGTGGCGGTCAACGAAGCCGTGCCATTGGCCGCGCAATTAGATCATTTCTTGGATGTTATTGGGGGCGCGGCGCCCTTGATTGATGTGGCCGACGCCACACGGACATTGCAAGTAGCATTGGACATTGAAACGCAATTACGTGGCACCGGTGCCGCAACATGAACATAACGCAGCAAAAAGGGCTATATCGTGGGTAAACCAGAAATCGGATTTATTGGATTAGGGTTAATGGGGGCTGCAATGGCGAACCGTTTGCTAGATCAAGGCTACGCACTGAAGATCATGGCCAACAGATCGCGACCCAACGTCGACGCGGCTGTTGAACGTGGTGCTGCCGAAGTTGGTACCGCCCGCGAGGTCGCAGAGACCAGCGATATCGTGATGCTCTGCATGGACACTTCGGCCAGTGTCGAAGCGCGGATGCGCGGCGCGGATGGTGTGATCGCGGGGCTGCGCAAAGATGCGGTGGTCATCGACTTTGGTACATCATTGCCTGGCAGCACACGCAATTTGGGGGCCGAGGCGGCAGTGGTGGGTGGCCATTATCTTGACGCGCCCTTGGGCCGCACGCCCTCCCATGCCAAAGATGGTTTGCTGAACATTATGGCCGCGGGCGACAAGGCTGTGTTTGATCGTATCGAACCTGTGCTCAGGGATTTGGGCGAGAACGTCTTTCACCTTGGCGCGTTGGGATCGGGGCACACGATTAAACTGCTCAACAACTTCTTTGGCATGGCGGTGGCGAACGCGATGGCTGAAGCCTTTGCTATGGCAGACGTCGCTGGGATCGACCGCAAAAGCGTATATGACGTGATGTCGGCGGGGCCGCTGCATTCGGGCATGATGGACTTTGTCAAAGCCTATGGCGTGGATAACGACCCGAACAAGCTAGAGTTCGCGATCAAAAACGCGGCAAAGGACGTCGGCTATTACGCGACGATGGCCAAGGAAGCAGGCGTTGATAGCATCATGTGCAAAGGCCCGCTCGAGGCGTTGACACTGGCGCGTGACGCAGGTCAGGGCGATGAAATGGTCAGCCAGATGGTCGATTTCTTTACCGCTCGTTTCAAGACCTAGACCATAGATTTGACCCGCGTGGATTGGTTGATCATTTGGTTTACCACCTATAAAATTCAGCTTAGGAGGCTGTTATGGCAGATTATAAAGTAGGAATATTTGGCCTTGGTGCGATGGGTTTTGGCATGGCGTGCGCTTTGTGCCGTGCGGGGCTTGAGACCCATGGATTTGATATTAACTCGGACGCTGTGGCAAAGTTCAAAGCCGAAGGCGGCGCAGATGGCGCGCTCGAAGAGGTAGCATCGATGTTAGACGCAGTGGTGATCGTCGTGGTTAATGCTGCGCAAACCGAGGCGGTCTTGTTCGGCGCAAACGGCATGGCGACGAAGCTTTCCAAAGGCACCGTTGTGATTTCATGCGCGACCGTTGCGCCGGATTTTGCCCGCGCCATGGCCAAGCGTTGCGATGACTTAGGGCTGCTCTATCTGGATGCGCCAGTATCGGGCGGCACGATTAAAGCAGGCGAAGGTACGTTGTCTATTCTCGCCGCGGGCGTGCCTGCGGCGTTCCAAAAGGGCGGGCCTGCGTTAGGTGCCATGTCGGCGAAAGTATTCGCGCTCGGCGATCAAGCGGGTGCGGGATCATCGATGAAGGCCGTCAATCAGATGCTGACGGGTGTGCAAATCGCTGCCATGGCCGAGGCGATGACTTTTGGCATGACGCAAGGGGTGGCACCTGCACAATTTCTCGAAGTGATCAGTCAATGCGCAGGCAACAGTTGGGCGCTGGAAAGCCGTGCACCCTCTATCGTCAACGGTGATTACCATCCGCTGAGTGCTATTGATATCTGGCCCAAGGACCTTGGGATCGTTTTGGATATAGCAAAGACGGCCAAGTTTAGCGCACCGATCACGGCAGCGGCGTTGCAGCAATATCTGGCGGCGTCTGGTTCTGGCCTGGGTGGCGAACACGATTCAGCGGTGGCGAAAGTCTATGCGCGAAACGCAGGCCTAACTTTGCCGGGGCAAGACTAAGTGACGGTGTTTTTAGGGGCGATTGCCGACGACTTTACGGGTGCCACGGATTTGGCGGGGCTGCTGGCGCGAAGCGGCGCGCGCGTGTCTTTGCGGATTGGCGTGCCAGAGGGGCCGCCATCCGAGACAGCACCTTACGAAGTTATTGCGTTGAAGATTCGTACTATACCTGCGGCGGATGCTGTGACCCAATCGGAGGCTGCTCTCGCGTGGTTGGAGGCGGCAGGTGCAAAACAGTTTTTCTGGAAATATTGCTCGACCTTTGATTCTACACCAGAGGGGAACATTGGCCCTGTGGCTGAGGCGCTGATGGCGCGGCTGGAGACAAAACAGACGATCTATTGCCCTGCGTTTCCCGAAAACGGGCGTAGCATTTTCATGGGAAATCTGTTTGTTGGCCAACAGCCCTTGGCGGAAAGTCCGATGAAAGATCATCCTTTGACGCCGATGCGGGACTCGAACTTGATGCGGCTTTTAGCGCCGCAGGTGACGGGCGATATCGGGCTAATTGATCGCCTTTGCGTTGAGCGGGGTGCTGACGCTGTGCGTGCGAAATTGGCGTGGCTGACTGATCAAGGCATCGCTCATGTGGTCGTAGATGCGGTTGCGGATGCGGACATTGAGATCATCGCGCAGGCATGCCAATCGTTTAAATTGCTGACAGGGGGTAGTGCGTTGGCGATGCCGTTACCTGCGCTTCATAGCCTAAACGGTAATCCGATTTCGGACCCGTGGCAGGCCCCGAAGGGAGAGGCTTTGGTATTGTCAGGATCGTGTTCTGAAATGACCCAGCGACAGGTTGCGGTCTATGCGACGTCGGCGCCGTCTTACAAATTGGACCCGCTCATGCTGGCGCGTAACGGGGTGCAGCCTGTGCTGGATTGGCTGGTGGGGCAAAGCGGCGCGCCGCTGATCTATGCCACCGCCACGCCGCAAGATGTGCGCGCAATACAGAAGCAGTTAGGACGCGATCGCGCGGGGGCATTGGTGGAAGAGGCTTTGGCGCAGATCGCCGTATTTGCCCGCAACAAAGGCGTGATGAGGATTGTCGTTGCGGGTGGCGAATCCTCGGGCGCTGTAACGCAAGCTTTGGGCGTGACGCGGCTCGACATTGGGCCAGAAATTGCGCCGGGCGTGCCGTGGTGTGCGTGTGATAGCGACGGTAAACGGATGGCACTGGCGTTGAAGTCAGGTAACTTTGGAACTGAGGCATTTTTCACGACAGCATTGCAAAAGCTGGACAGTTTATGAGCGCGGATGTGAAATTGCGTGAGCAGATGTGCTTGCTGGCGAAGTCACTTTTTGATCGTGGGCTGACTGGGGGTTCGACGGGTAATATCTCGGCTCGAACCTCGGGCGGCGGCTTACTGGTGTCGCCAACAGGATCCAGTTTTGGTCGGCTCGATCCGGCGCGGCTGTCGCTTTTTGACGCAAAAGGGAACCATATTGGCGGCGACATCCCGACCAAGGAAATGCCGCTGCACAGCGCGTTTTACGAAACCCGCTCAAACGCAGGCGCAGTAGTGCATCTGCACTCGGCGCACTCAGTCGCGTTGTCCCTGCTTGAGAATCAAGACCCTGATAATTTCCTACCCCCATTAACTCCTTATGCGATTATGAAGCTTGGCAAAGTCGCTCTTTTGCCATTTTTCCTCCCTGGAGATGCTGCAATGGGTGATGCGGTGCGGGGGTTGGCGGGCAAGCGATCGGCGGTGATGTTGGCGCATCACGGACCCGTTGTTGCGGGCAAAGATGTCGAGGCCGCCTGCAACGCGATTGAAGAGTTGGAAGATACGGCGCGATTGGCGTTACTGACGTACGGTATGGCACGGCACCAGTTGAGCGATTTGCAGATCAAGGACGTTGTGACGAAGTTTGATGTGGAGTGGGAGTCATGAAGTTTTCGGCCAATTTGGGATTTTTGTGGACCGATAGAGCGTTGCCAGATGCGATCCACGCCGCAAAGGCCGCCGGCTTCATGGCGGTAGAATGCCATTGGCCCTATGATCAAGACGTTGATGCTGTTTTGTCCGCGTTGCAGCAAACAGGGTTGCCAATGTTGGGCTTAAATACTCGTCGGGGCCACGCTGGTGAAAACGGCTTGTCCGCTCTGCGGGGGCGCGAAGACGAGGCGCGTGCGGCGATTGATGAAGCGCTGGCCTATGCAAAGAAGACCAATACGGGAGCGGTGCATGTGATGGCAGGTTTTGCGCAAGGGACGGATGCCCATGCGACTTTTGCCGAAAACCTGCGCTACGCCTGCGCGCACGCCGAAGGACGCACGATCTTGATCGAGCCGTTGAATGGCTATGACGCGCCCGGTTATTTCCTGAATTCTACGACCCAAGCTGCGGCGTTGATTGAAGAAATTGGCGCGCCGAACCTTCGACTGATGTTTGACTGTTATCATGTACAACTCACAGAAGGCGACGTGACCCATCGCCTTGAAAAGCTTTTGCCATTGATCGGGCATATTCAGGTCGCCTCGATTCCTGATCGCGGCACACCGGATCATGGAGAGTTAACCTATTCTTATATCTGGCGGATTTTGGATCGGCTTGGGTGGGATCGCCCGATTGGTGCGGAATACAAGCCTTTGGGCGATACGGATGCCAGTCTAGGGTGGCTGTCAGAAGTCTAGAAAGGCGTGTTGTTCGACCCGCAGATCGAAAATGTCTTGGTCATCCACAATCTCGAGATCATCAAGGCTGATGATCTGATCTTTGCGCACCGGGCGTTTTAGCTTCGTGCGATGCGTCAAGCTGATGGGCAATGCGTTCAGATCATGGGACCGGCGGGCAGAGATCGCCTTGGCCCAAACCTTGTAGCCACCTTCACCGTCCAGCATGTCGCCCGCTGCGAAATCGCGCTTGTCTGTCGCAACTGCATCACCGCGCTAACGGGTGGAACTGCCAGTGGCTTCGCCGCGTAGGCAGGCAGATAGGACGGACACAGATGTTTCCAATCCGATGAGATGGAACGACCGCCACATCGACCCGTACCAGCCTGACGGATCAGTCAGCAGCCCGTATTGTTGAAAGCAGGCGCGGGTGTATTCATCGGGCGCGCGGAAGGTCACTAACATGCCGTATTGGATGTTGTTCAGCACAGTGCGGCCATCATGTTCCCGGCTGGAGGCTATGTCGACAAGACAGGTTTTTGAGAGATTTCCACCGTCGCTTTTCGGTCGGAAAACGGTGGCGAGGTCCTGCAAACCGGGGGGATGAAGCGCGAGACCATCGTTGGGGCAATCCAAGCGCGTGGCATTGGCGACGGCGGCCATTTCGATTGCGGCTTTGGTGCCGTCGGTAAAGGAGTTACCCATATTGGGGTTAAAGTCTCCGGCGGCGACTTCTTCTGCGGACCAACCGAAAAAATCCCAAATCGTGTCAGGGATCGAGTAGCGATAGGGTGGGGCGAAGTTCATGCCTTTGCCTGCGGAGATCAGCTCAAATCCGCAGTTATGGACCCAATCGACTAACTCGCACATCGCGGCGGGCTGGTCGCCGTAGGCCATGGAATAGACGACGCCTTGGGTGCGGGCGCGATCTGCGAAGACTGAACCGCATAGGACATCGGCCTCTACGTGACCATGATCACGTGTTTGCCCGCATCAATGGCTGCGAGCCCATGGCGCAAGCCTGTGAGGCGTGGCCTGTCGCTTCTATGATGCACTCGATGGCGTCGCAGGCGAACAGATCAGTGGCGTTGGTGGTTATGCAGGTCGTGCCCCCGGTGACGGCCTGTTTCATCGAGTGGGCGTTGTAATTATCGGCCTCCTAGCCGGTGCGGGCGAGGGAGGCGTGGGCTTTGTCGGCGTCCAACCCCGCGATACCGACGATTTGGTATCTGGGAATATGCTTGGCCTGTGCCAAAACCATGCAGCCGAATTTACCTGCGCCGATCAGGCCTATGCGGATGGGTTTGTCGGTGGCGGTGCGCGCGGCAAGCAAGGAAGCCAGGTTCATGGCAGGCTTTTAAAGATGAGATTGCAACTAACTTAGAGCGGAAAATTAAAATGGTATACCAAGTTTAGCTTGAGTGTGGAGGCAAGCGGACGCAAGATGACCCCAACAAGGGGAGGGCCAGCGGATGGGGCGTGACACATCAAACGTCAGTCTTGCGCGGCGGGCGTATGCGATCCGGCGCAACGCGCTGTTGATGGGTGAAGTGCAAGGACAAGGCTATATCGGACAGGCATTGGGCGCTGCTGATGTATTGGCGGTGTCCTACTTTCACGCGCTGAATTACCGTGCCGACGATCCCGAATGGGAAGGCCGTGACAGGTTCTTGTTGTCCATCGGGCACTACGCCATCGCCCTTTATGCAGCGATGATCGAAGCGGGTATCCTGCCTGACGCCGAAATTGAAACCTATGGTATGGACGACAGCCGGATGCCGATGTCGGGCATGGCGGCCTATACTCCGGGGATGGAAATCACCGGTGGATCGTTAGGGCACGGGCTTGGAATTGCCGTCGGGATGGCGCTGGGATTGAAGCGTAAGAACAACCCTGCGTTCGTTTACAACATGATGTCAGACGGCGAATTAGGCGAAGGCTCCACATGGGAGGCCGTGATGTCGGGCGCGCAATGGAAGCTAGATAACCTGATCGCCATTGTCGATTTCAATGACCAACAGGCCGACGGCAAAACCACCGATGCACTGGCGCAAGTGCCAGAGGCGGGCCGTTGGGAAAGCTTTGGCTGGTTCCCGCAAGAGATTGATGGCAACGATATGGACGCGCTTGTTGCGGCGTTTGATGCCGCGCGTGCGCATCCTGACTCCGTGCCGCGTGTGATCATTTGCCAGACTAAGATGTGTAAAGGCGTGCCGTTCCTCGAGGACCGTGAAATCACGCATTTTGTGCGCGTGGAACCTTATGAATGGGCGCGCGCCTTGACGATATTGGACGAGGGTCGACCTGATGAATGATGCAAGCCTGTCTCGCCTTAAATCAAAGTACACACCGCGCACGGTGCCCGTGTCCGAGGATGGATCGAAGCTGACGACCTCGGCAATGATTGCATCGTTGGATGCGGAGGGGCGCAAAACGATCGCTGCTCCGTTTGGTCATGCGCTGGTTGATTTGGCCAAAACCCGCGATGATATAATCGGGCTGACGGCGGATTTGTCGAAATACACCGACCTGCATGTCTTCGCCAAAGCCTATCCAGGCAGGTTTTATCAGATGGGCATGGCCGAGCAGGTGATGATCTCGGCTGCGGCTGGGTTGGCGCGCGAAGGCTTCACGCCGTTTGCCACGACTTATGCGGTTTTTGCCTCGCGCCGCGCCTATGATTTCATTTGTATGGCGATTGCCGAAGAGAATTTACCTGTGAAGATTGTCTGCGCCTTGCCCGGTTTGACGACAGGCTACGGGCCGAGCCATCAGGCGACGGATGATATTGCGATCATGCGAGCGATGCCTAATTTGACGGTGCTTGATCCTTGCGACGCGACCGAAATTGATCAGGCGACCCGCGCCATCTCTGATTATCCGGGTCCGGTTTACATGCGTTTGTTGCGCGGCAATGTCCCCAATGTGCTGGGCGAGTATGGTTATAAATTCAAGCTGGGCAAAGCGCAGATGATCCGTGACGGACGCGACGTCTTATTCGTGTCTTCCGGTTTCATGACGATGCGCGTTTTGGATGCATCCAAGCGGTTGCAGGCCGATGGTGTTGATTGCGCCGTGTTGCATGTGCCAACGATCAAGCCGTTGGATTTGGAAACGATTGTAGCCGCAGCTGCGAAAGGTGGGCGCCTTGTGGTAACGGCTGAAAACCATTCTATCACGGGCGGGTTGGGCGAAGCCGTTGCCGCCGTGCTGATGCGGGCGGGCGTACACGTGCCGTTCCGCCAGATCGCGTTGCCGGATGCGTTCTTGGATGCGGGGGCGTTGCCGACTTTGCACGATCAATATGGAATTTCGGTAGATGCTGTGACGGCGTCGGTGAAAGCGTGGCTTTGATATGAAACTATTGAAAGGCAAAACGGCGATCATTACAGGCGGCGCAAGTCCGCGTGGCTTGGGTAAGGCTGCGGCGGTGATGTTTGCCCAACACGGCTGCTGTGTGGCGATTTTGGACCTTGATGCGGATGCGGCGGACCAAGCGGCGGCGGATTTGCCGGGCGCGGGTCATGTGGGGCGTGCGTGTGATGTGACCAACAAGGAGTCCTGCGAAGCCATCGCCGCTGACTTGGTCTCGTCGTTCGGCCAGATCGATATCCTCGTGAATATCGCAGGTATTACCCAGTCCTTAAAGTTTATGGAGATCGAACCGCAGAACTACGATGATGTGCTGGATGTGAACCTGCGCGGCACACTTTATATGTCGCAAGCCCTGCTTCCGCACATGCGTGACCGCAAGGAGGGCAGCATCGTTAACATGTCGTCCGTTTCCGCGCAACGGGGCGGCGGCATTTTCGGTGGGCCACATTATTCAGCGGCTAAAGCAGGTATCTTGGGGTTGACCAAAGCAATCGCGCGAGAAGTGGCACCCGATGGCATCCGCGCGAACGCGATTTGCCCGGGGTTCATCGCGACTGACATTACCGCAGGCAAGCTGACGGATGAAATGCGCGCGCAAGTGTTGGATGGCATTCCTATGGGCCGCGCTGGCACGGCGCAGGACGTGGCGGGGTGCTGTTTGTTCTTGGCGTCTGAGTTATCGTCTTATGTGACCGGATCAGAAGTTGACGTGAACGGCGGGTCTTTGATTCATTAGCCTCAGTTGGCTTGCTGATCGACATTGTCCTGCAAATCCTGATGCTCGCGGCGGATCACGTTACTGATGTCATGTGTAAGTCGATCCAAATGCGTGCCGATGGCAGCATCAATTGCAACGGCATCCCGGGCGCGCAAGGTGGCCAGAATAGCGGTATGATGTTCGATCACACTGGCGCGGTTACGACGCTTCACTGCGGCAAGAAACCGGGCCCTCCATAGACGCGCCAAAAACCGATCGTGGATTTCTGCCAGTGGTTTATTATGCGACGCCTTTGCAATCGCGGAATGAAAACTCATGTCGATCTCGAACATGTCGAGGGGGTCCATGGTATCAAAGTTATCGTTCATATGCTGCGTGATCGCAGTAATTCCGTCGATGTCTGCGTCAGTGGCACGTTCACAGGCCAGCTTGCCCGACAGCTTTTCGACGGACAGCAAAACCTCGACATCGTCGGTAACGGCTTTGACGTCCGGCATTGCGACAATCGGGCTGCGGGACGAGCGCAAGGTGATCAGACCTTCGCGCGCTAAAATGCGGATCGCTTCGCGCATCGGGGTTCTACTGACGCCAAGATCCGCTGCCTTGTCGCGTTCTTTTAAAGAATCGCCGGGCACTAACCTGCCACGCAAAATGTCGCGTCGCAGCTGATTTGCTAATTTTTCTGGCAGCGTCTGATCTGGCATATTTGACGTTTACGTCCATTGAATAAGGTCCTTGGAGGGACATTCTTAAGTATTTAATTTGGTATACCGAAACTTGTTGCTTGTCGAGGACGCAGTAGGTAACGTCGTTTTCAGATGGTATACCATCGTGATTCACGCTCTGGGAGGATGGGTGAATACGCTAACGGCGGACATTGCCGCCAAGGGAGAGATATTAATATGAAACTCAAGACATTACTTATGTCGGCAGCCGCCGGCGCGACGTTGTCAACTGCTGCACTTGCGCAGGATGTGACATTGCGCATCCAAACACACTACGCGACTGAGCACCCGACTGGTCAGATGTTGGCTGCTTGGATCGACGACGTTCAGACCATGTCTGGCGGCGAAATCTCGATCGAGATGTTCTATTCGTCATCCGTAGTTGCAACGGTTGAAACATTTGATGCGGCCATCAACGGCATCATTGATTGTGACGCAACAGGTGGCGCGTATCAGACTGGTAAAAACCCAGCGTTCCAATTCGTGGGCGACATTATGGGTGGCTACGATACACCTTGGCAGCAGTATAGCTGGCTATATTATGGTGACGGCTACGAAGCGGCTCAGGAACTTTACAACGCACAAGGCATGCAATTAATTGGTTGGGCCGTTTACGGTCAGGAATCATTCGCGTCTTCCAAGCCGATTGCAGGTCCTGCTGACCTTGTCGGCTGGAAGTTCCGTTCCCCTCCGGGCATGGAAACAGAGATCTTTGAAAAGATGGGTGCGTCTCCAATCGTGATGGACTTCACTGAGATCTTTACTGCGCTTGAGACAGGTATCATCGACGGTGCGGATGCATCTGGCTTGGCCAACAACGTCGGTCTAGGCCTATATGACATCGTAAAGCACGCCAACTATCCAGGCTTCCATTCGATGCCATCTGACCACCTTGCTTGCAACCAAGCAGTTTGGGAGGGCTTGACCGAACAGCAGCGCCGCATCATTGAAACGGCTTGGCAGAAACTGTCTTTTCAGATCGCGATGCTGAACGAGAAGGCAAACACTGAAGCGGCTGCCAAACTCCAAGAGGAGGGCGTAACGCTCTACGCTTGGTCACCTGAGGATCGTGCTGCGTTCCGCGTTGCAGCCCAGGCTGCATGGGATGATTGGGCAACACGTAGTCCCGAAGCAGCGGCACTTGTGGAGAGCCACAAGACTTATCTGACGCAGCTTGGCCTGATCGGCGGCTAACCCCGCTTGACCAGGGAAAGTAACGATCAAGGCGGTTCCGATTTGGATCCGCCTTTTTCACCCAAAGAGATGATCATGCGGGGAGGCATGTAATGCAAGAAAACTCACTATTTCTTGGGCAGTTGCGCGGACCGGTAAAAACCGGAATGATTGTCTTTTGTTCGATTACCTTTGTGCTTTACCTGCTTCTGATCGGTCAACGAATGTTCACCGAAGACTCCTATGGCATGTTCGAAATGATCCGCCCTGCTAGCAAGCCGTTGGTCCAGCTGATGTTGGTCATACTGGGATTGTCACTGCTGTTTGCTTCACTCTTTTTGTCGGACACGAAGGGCGCGATCGAAACGCCGCCCGAAGGTTTTTTTGATCTTTTATCAGTAGTGCTTGGTCGCCTTGCGATGATTATGACTGCCTTTATCGTGCTGGTAATGTTCTACGAAGTTATTTCGCGCTACGTGTTCTCGCGGCCCACTCTCTGGGCCAATGAATTATCCCTGTGGATCGCCTGTTTCGTATTCCTGCTTGCGGGACTTTACGCCATGCAGCAGCGCTGCCACATCCGCATTTATATTATCTACGATTTGATGCCTTGGTGGATGCAAAAGACATCGGACTGCATATCTGTTCTGCTGATCGTTGCGTTCACATTCGCCCTTGTTTGGGGCGGCTATACCGACGCCGAGAACCGCTTTTTGCGCATGGAAACCTTCGGCACTGCATGGGATCCACCCATCCCCGGTATCGTTAAGCCGGCTGTGCTAATTATCGTCGTACTGGTCTGCATTCAAGCCGTGTCCAACCTGTTCGCAGATTGGAATAAAGTGCCTGAATTGCACACACCAGCTGACGAAATCGACGAAGCTGAAATTGAAAAAATTCGCCGCACACTTGAGGAAAAAAACTAATGGTCGATATTGGTACACTCTCCCTCATCATTCTGCTGGGCATGTTCGCGTTGTTGGCTATTGGCATGCCGTTGGGTTTCGCCTCTGCATTCTTGGCGGTTGTCACGCTGGCGCTAAAGTTTCCATCTGACCTGTTGTGGGGCGACTTTGGGCGTGGCCCACTGTCGGTCTTGGGGCAGGCAGTTTATCGACAAATGACAAACTACGTCCTGATATCGGTGCCGTTATTCATCTTTATGGCCGCGATGTTGGAACGATCTGGCATCGCGCGGGACATGTATTCATCACTGAACGTATGGATGAGCCGGATGCGTGGCGGAATAGCTGTTGCCACGTCTATCATGGCCGTTATTATGGCTGCGATGTCGGGCATTATTGGTGGTGAGGTTGTACTGCTGGGCCTAATCGCTTTGCCGCAGATGTTGCGTTTGGGATATGATCGCAACCTTGCGATTGGTACGATCTGTGCATCCGGTTCATTGGGCACCATGATCCCACCGTCGATCGTTCTGATCTTTTACGGTCTGGTGACCGAAACATCCATCAAGGCGCTGTTCACGGCATCCTTCTTGCCAGGCTTTATGCTGGCTTCGTTTTTCATTCTCTACATCCTCGTCCGTACACGAATGAACACATCCTTAGCGCCCTTACCGGATCCGATTCCAGGTGAGCCTGAAGGCTCTGAAAAGGGTCTGATGTTTCTCGGCTTCATCTCGCGCTTTGGAATGTGGGTGACGGGTGTCCTGTTCCTTCGAGCTGTGTTCTTTACCTTAACTGGCGACAACGTAATCCGCGAAAACGAAGATCCGATCCCGCTGGGGATGGTTGCTGACATTCCTTGGATCATTGGAACATTTGTCATTTTTGCCTTGATTGTCTTCGTGGTTGTTGGTTGGGAACGCACCGCACGCGGATGGGACATGGGCAAAGGCTTGATCGCGCCCATCGTTGTGATCGGCGTTGTCTTGGGTTCCATCTATGGCGGTATTACAGGGATCACTGAAGCCGCGGGCATGGGCGTTGTCGCCGTATTCACCATCGGTATGCTTCGCCGCGAGATGACGTTTGATATCGTCTGGGACAGCCTGATCCGTACGCTCCGATCCACAGGGACTATCATCTGGGTAACCATCGGTGCAGCAGCATTGGCTGCGGCATACACGCTCGTCGGTGGACCGACGTATGTTGCTAATTTGATCATTGGGGCGGAACTACCGACGATGGGAATCATCTTGATGATGATGCTCGTGTTCTTGATCATGGGTATGTTTATGGATTGGGTCGGCATTGTGCTTTTGATCATGCCGGTGTTCCTACCCATCGTAGTGAGGCTACCCGCCGAAGAAATCGGGTTTCTTGGGAGCATCGAGGCACGCTACATCCCGATCTGGTTTGGCGTGGTGTTCTGTATGAACATGCAAGTCAGCTTCCTCTCACCACCTTTTGGCCCTGCGGCGTTCTACCTCAAGTCCGTTGCTCCGCCCGAGATTTCTCTGGTGGACATCTTCCGCGGCTTCCTGCCGTTCATCATGTTGCAGTTGTTGGCGCTTGCAACTCTATTGATCTGGCCCAACATTATCACTGCGTTCTTGTGACCCTCGCGATGGCCCAAGCCGTCGCACCCCGGGAAGAGCGGATCGTCCTCGGGCTTGGGTCTATGGCGCTGGCGGTGATGTTGTTCACGATGATCGACACTTCAGCCAAATGGCTGGTGTTGGCGGGGCTATCGGCGATGCAAGTGGCTTTCTTGCGTTATGCAGTGCACTTCTTGCTGGCTGTTGTGGTGTTCGTGCCGCGCGAAGGGCTGTCCGCTTTCGCTTCGCATAGCCCAAAGCTACAGGTCCTGCGCTCGGCTAGTTTGTTTAGTGGCACCTGCCTGAACTTTATGGCCCTCAAGTATTTGCCAATCACAGTCACCACGACAATCATGTTTGCCGGACCGATTTTGGTCACACTTTTAGCCATCCCTATGCTGGGCGAAAAGGTCGGGCGCCACCGCATCGCCGCCGTGTGCGTCGGTTTCTTTGGTGTCATCGTGGTCATGCAGCCTTGGGGAACAGGGTTTCATCCCGCAATGTTGCTGAACCTTGGGGCCTTAGTCGGTGCGTCGATCTATTTCCTGATGACGCGCAAACTTGCGGGTATCGAAAACAACAGCACAGCGCAGCTTTGGGCATCAGGGCTAGCGGCGTTATGTTTGGCCCCATTCGCCTTTTCGCAATGGGTCTGGCCGACGGCAGCAGCCGATTGGATGTTCTTTATCATGATTGGTATCTTCGGCGGCACAGCACATATTCTGGCGACCTCTGCCCATCGCTTGGCTGACGCCAGCATTTTAGCACCCGTCGTCTATATTCAAATCTTCTCTGCGGCTTTCGCAGGGATTGTCTTTTTCAATACACATCCAACCGTTTGGACCATGGCCGGCGGGCTGATCATTATCAGTGCGGGAATCTACATTTGGTATCGCGATCGGCAAGCTAAAACGAGGAAATAACATGGCTGAAAGAGGAAATAACATGGCTAAAAAACTGGTTCTTATGGGTGCAGGCGGCAAGATGGGCGTGCGCTGTGCCGCCAACCTTGCGCGTACGGATTTTGAAGTAGTCCACGTCGAGATTTCCGAAGCGGGACGCACTCGATTGAAAAACGCAGTTGGCGTTGATTGCGTTGACATCGACACCGCGATGGAGGGCGCAGACATCATCCTGTTGGCCGTTCCTGACACCGCAATCAAAGGCGTCGCAACTGCGATCATCGACAAGGTGCCAAGCGGCGCGATGGTGACCTGCCTTGATGCTGCGGGCCCCTTTGCAGGCCATCTACCCGCCCGTGATGACGTCACTTATTTCGTAACGCATCCCTGTCATCCCCCGATTTACAACGACGAGAAAACGGAAGCCGGCCGCAAGGACTACTTCGGTGGGATCGCCGCGGAGCAAGGTATCGTAAACGCGCTGATGCAAGGCCCCGAGGATCACTATGCTTTGGGTGAAAAAGTAGGTCGCGCCATTTACGCCCCCGTCGCCCGCAGCCACCGTGTCACGGTCGAACAGATGGCTTTGCTCGAACCAGGCTTGTCCGAAACCGTCTGCGCGTCCTTGTTAGACGTTATGCGCGAAGCGATGGACGAGGTCGTTCGCCGTGGCGTGCCAAAGGAAGCTGCACGTGACTTCTTGCTTGGTCATATGAACATCCTTGGGGCCGTAATCTTCAAGGAAGTCGACGGCGTGTTTTCAGACGCCTGCAACAAGGCGATTGAATTCGGCAAGCCTGCCTTGATGCGCGACGACTGGAAGCGGGTATTTGAGCCAGACGAGATCGCTGCTAGCATTCAACGTATTACCTAATGACGATTGGCGAAAAACCTGTCCTGGCGTGGCTTGGTGATGACTTCACCGGCGCTGCTGCGGTGATGGAAGTGCTGACGTTCGCAGGCCTGCCAGCGGTGTTGTTCTTGCGACCACCAACACCTGAACGAATCGCAGACTTTCCAAACATGCGTGGGATTGGCGTGGCCAGCATGGCACGCACGTTCGACCCCGAGCGTATGGACGCAGAATTACCAGATCTGTTCGAAGTGCTGGGGCAAACAGGTGCAACGTTGGTGCAATACAAGACCTGCTCGACCCTTGATTCTGCGCCGCATGTCGGATCGATCGGCAAAGCGATGGACATTGGTTCAAAGACTTTCGCCACCAATACCGTTCCGGTTATGATCGCTGCCCCTGAAATGCGCCGCTACCAAGTGTTCGGGCAATTATTTGCAGGCACTGACGCAGGTGTATTCCGCTTGGACAGACACCCTGTTATGGCGCGTCATCCCGTGACGCCCATGGACGAGGCGGATGTGGCGCTACATCTGTCGGCACAAACCAGAATGCCGATGCAATGCCTCAATCTAGAAGTTTTGACCGATCCGGAACGCGCCTCTAAATTGATTGCCACTACACGCGGCGGTATCACGATTGACCAGATGACGCACGCAGATGTAATCGCCGCAGGTGACATTTTGTGGAACGCAGAGCATCGGTTTGTGGTTGGCTCACAAGGGATCGCATATGCGTTGGTTGCCTACTTCCAGAAGACGGGCGCGCTTAGCGCGCCACAAGCGATGAATGGCATTGGTCCGGCCAAGCGGATGGCTGTGGTGTCAGGTTCGGTCTCGCCGATCACGGCAGATCAGATTGCATGGGCGTTATACCACGGATTTGTTGGTATCAGGTTGGATGTTGTTCAGGCTTGCGACGGTGATTTTGCAGCCGAAGAAATCCGTGTTTTTAGTGCGGCGAAAGCCGCGCTAGAGCGCGATCAAGTGCCATTGATCTACACCGCGCGTGGCCCTGATGACCCTGCCGTAATGCGATTGCGCGCTGCGGCTGGTGATAATCTGGCGCAGATAAACGATGAAATTGGGGTTACCCTTGGACGTATTTTGGCGCAGCTTGCCGATCAATCGGGCCTCGATCGCGCTGTGGTTTCTGGTGGCGATACATCGGGGCATGTGTGCCGAGCTTTGGACATTGACGCACTTACCGCGGCAGCCCCAACCATTCCAGGTGCCGCAATTTGCAACGTCCATGGGGGCACGCGGCCCCTGACGTTGGCGCTGAAAGGTGGGCAGATGGGCAGCCGCGATTACTTTGGATGGGTCCTGCAAGGAGGCGGCAACAGATGACACGTTTGACAGCAACCTATGAAATCGAAAGCCCTGTAGGCGTGCAGCGCGCCGCCGAAGTTATGGCGGGTGAGCAATCGACAGGCACCTTCGTGCGCCTCGCATCAGAGACCGACGCACTGCGCGACCGCTCTGCCGCGCGGCTGGATCTGATAGACATCACAGGTACATCTTACCATCCGGCCTTGCCATGCAGGCTAAGCGCCGCGACCTTTGAACAAGGCCGCGTCACGATCAGTTGGCCGATGGACAACTTTGGCCCGTCCTTGCCAAATATCCTTGCCACTGTTGCAGGCAATTTATTTGAACTAGCTGAACTCTCTGCGATCCGACTTGTGGATCTCGGCATGCCAGATCCGCTGGTAGAAGGGTGTCCCGGTCCTCAATTTGGAATCACCGGAACGAGAAAGCTAATGGGTGTGCCAAGCGGCCCGATGATCGGGACGATTGTAAAACCGAGTGTGGGCTTAAGTGCTGAACAAACCGCCGCACTTGCCGGTGAACTGGCGCAGGCGGGGATCGATTTCATCAAGGATGACGAGTTGCAGGGCAATGGCCCCGTATGTCCGTTTGACGAGCGCGCCAAACTGGTGATGCACGTTTTAAACAAAGCCGCGCAAAGGGCAGGGCGCAAGGTAATGTATGCCTTCAATATCACTGACGAGATTGACGTGATGCGTCGCAATATTGACCTGCTCGAACGTCTTGGTGCGACCTGTGCCATGGTCTCACTGAACTCTATCGGTTTGGTGGGTTTGAGGGCGGTGCGCGATCATAGCCCGTTGCCGATCCATGCGCATCGCAACGGATGGGGGCTGATGTCGCGCTCGCCACATGTGGGGATCGACTATTTGGCAATGCAAAAGCTGTGGCGACTAGCCGGCAGCGATCATTTGCATGTGAACGGTTTGGCCAACAAATTTACCGAGAATGAGACCGTCGTGGCCAACGCCGCGCGCGCCGTGCAAGCGCCCCTAAACGATGCCACGCCTCACCCCGCGTTGCCCGTATTTTCGTCTGGTCAAACCGCGTGGCAAGTCGGGCCGTCGATGGAATTGCTCGGTAATGACGATTTCCTGTTTTGCGCAGGCGGAGGGATCATGAGCCACCCAGACGGACCTGCAGCAGGCATCACCAGTTTACGCCAAGCAGCCGCCGCACAAAAAGTAGGCGAGAGCGTCGAAGACTACGCCAAAGATCACCCTGAATTGGCGGCTGCATTGGCGACATTCGAAGGTGCCGTGAACCGCAGTTAGGCCGTGGGTTTGTCGTCTTCCAGATAGTAGCGGATATTATCTTCAAATGTATCGTCCGCTTTCAGGCCCAAACGAAGGGCTTTTTCAGCATGGATGTCCCAACGCCAACCTAACACGATCCGTTTGATGTCGGGCTGCGGATCCCATTGGATCAGTTTGGCAGGGTCGGGGCCTGCAACAGCGGTCATCGCGTCAATGACTTGCGCAATTGACCATGTCTTGCCAGGCATTTGCATGACGCGGTTCTGGCCGATGTCGGCGGCGTTCAATTCCGCCCCTTTGACCAGATTATCGACGCAGCGGCGGGGACTAATGTAGTAGTGCAGGAAGTCCGCATCGACAGGGCAGATCGCGTTTTGGCCGTTCAACGGTTCGCGCAGGATCGACGACATAAAACTGCTGGCAGCACGGTTCGGCTTGCCCGGACGTACTGACACCGTCGGCAGTCGGAACGCGCGACCGTCGATGAACCCTTTTCGTGAATAGTCGTTGATCAGTATCTCGCCCGCCGCTTTTTGCATTCCATACGACGTCTGCGGATTGGGGTAGCTGTGATCGCCAAGCGGATCCTGTGCCTCTCCGCCATAGATCGCAATCGAAGAAGAGAATACCACAGCAGGCACAGTTCCCAAGGCGCGGCAACGTTCCAACACATTGTATGTCCCAAACAAATTGATGTTCATGCCCGCGTCAAAATCTTCTTCTGCATGGGCGCTGACGATCGCCGCTAGCAGATAAATCACATCGATTTCTGCTGTCACGCATTTCGCGACAGACGCGGCGTCGGCGATATCGCAGGTGACGGTTTGAAGGGAGAAGGGCGCGTCTATTTTCGGCGGATCCATCACGTCAGCCAAAGTGACTTGCGTGATTGCCCGGCCCTTTAGTGTCGGATTGGCTGCCAATTTCAAGGCCAGCTTTTGCCCCAGGACACCGCCACCGCCAAGTATCAGAATGTTCATGTCATATCCCCCTTTGCGCTCCACGCTTGCAACATCGCTACGATGGTATACCATTTCATCAACGCGGTTTGATGCGACCTTGTCAATGGTGCGCGTCTGGAGGATTTCAAAATGGTACAAGAAATGACAATCGGCTTCATCGGTGTGGGCTTTATGGGCCATGGCATGGCGAGAAACCTGATTAAAGGTGGCTATCCGACGTGGATCAAGGGGAACCGCAACCGTGAGCCGATCGAAAGCCTGATCGCCAAAGGCGCGCAAGAGGCAGCGACCCCACGCGAGATGGCGCAGCACTGCGATCTCATCCACCTGTGCCTGTCAAACTCTCCTCAAGTCGAGGCGGTGATCCGCGGCGATGATGGTATACTTGCAGGCGCACGCAACGGTCTGATCGTAATTGATACAACAACGGCGGACCCAACGTCGACAGCTATATTGGCGGCTGAGTTGGCAGCAAAAGGCGCGACGTTGGTTGATGCTCCGTTGGGGCGCACCCCGAAGGAAGCCGAGGCTGGCACGCTTGATGCCATGGTCGGCTGCGATGCGGCGACCTTTGCCAAGATCAAACCCGTGTTGGGCTGCTGGGCGGGTAACATCACCCATGTCGGCGATACGGGCAGTGGCCACAAAATGAAGCTGTTGATGAACTTTATTTCCATGGGTTACGCCGCCCTTTATGCTGAGGCGACCGTTTTGGGAGCCTCAGTCGGCTTGCCGCCTACGAAAGTGCGCGATGTTATCGGGTCAAGCCGTTTGTCGAACGGTTTCTTTGATACGTTCATGACCTACGCCGTCGATAGAGACCGCGAAATCCATAAATTTACGATTGAAAACGCATCAAAAGACCTGCGGTATGTCAATGCGATGGCGGCCGAGGCAGGCATAGTCAACATCATGGCGGGTGCCGCAAAACACTACTTTACTCATGTCGAAGCCTTAGGTCAGGGCGGTGATTATGTGCCAGTGCTCATCGACCATGTTGCGCGTTTGAACGGCATGGATATGGAGGTCGAGGCCGCCAAAGGCCGCGACTGATCAGTCGTCCATTACCGCACGTCCATCGATCAGCATTTGAATAATACGTGACTGCTCGCTGAACCCGCTTTTGACCTTGGTTTCCATCGCAGTTTCGGCGGCGCGTACCGCATCGAGCTTTGTGATCACTTGATCAATGCGCGCGTGCGGCACGACGACAACGCCGTCGATGTCGGCCACGATGATGTCGCCGCTTCTCACGACCTGACCGCCGACGCTGGCATCAAACCCGACGCGCCCCGGCCCATTGGCATAGGGCGAATTGGGGTTCAAACCGCTGCACCACGCCGGCAAGCCGACGTTTTGAATCCCTACAAGGTCGCGCATCGGGCTGTCGGTCACAAAGCCGATGCCGCCCTTATTGTGGATCATCGCCAGAACCATATCGCCCGCCGCAGCGACCGTGGTCACCCTTCAGTGACACCACAACAACGTCGCCTTCTTGCGTGATATGCACCGCTCCCAAAGTTGCCAAGTTGCCCCCCGAGCAGTTGTCTCCCACCACCGCACAGCCTGCGATATGCGTGTCGATTAGCGGCGAGATAGCGGTCTCCATGCCACCAACGCCGTTCATTGCATCGCAAACGAACCCTGTCGGAACATCTTTGAATGCCGCAATTTGCGCCGCCGTCGGGCGTGGAAACTTCGCGCGCATAGTGAGCTGTTTTGGCTCTTTGATCATCAGGTGTCCTTTGCATTAGAGGCCCCGCTTATTGTCGTGTTATTGACGGGATAGCGAATTTAGCTTGCATTTGGTATACCAAATTGTCAGCCTGTGACAATGCTGCTAATGCAGGGCCGAAACTAAACGGGGGAGATTTACATGCCATCCATTCTTATCACAGGCGCAGGCAGCGGCGTCGGCCGTGCAACTGCGAAAGCGTTCTTGGCAGAGGGCTGGCAAGTGGGGCTCGTTGGCAGGCGCGCCGCGCCGCTTGAGGAAACCGCAGGCGAGAAAAGCAACGCGTTGGTCCTGCCTTGTGACGTCACGAACGAGGCCGAGGTCGATACCGCCTTTGGCAAAGCCGCCGCGCAGTGGGGCCGTATTGACGCGCTATTTAATAACGCAGGCGTTAGCCTTGGGGGCGCGCCGATTGACGAGCTGGCCGTGGACGACATTCGCCATTTGCTGGACGTCAATATTATGGGCGCGGTCATTGCCGCGCGGGCCGCTTTCGGCTTGATGCGCAAGCAAGACCCGCAGGGTGGACGCATCATCAACAACGGATCTGTTTCAGCATACGTGCCGCGTTGGGGGTCTGTGCCCTATACAGTTTCCAAACATGCTATCACGGGTTTAACGCGCACCTTGTCGCTGGATGGCAGACCTTTCAACATTGCTTGTGGGCAGATTGATATCGGAAATGCCTTGACGGAAATGGCGGAGAAAATGACCAAGGGCGTTCCGCAAGCTGATGGCCAATTAGCGATTGAACCGGTGATAGACGTCGCCCATATCGCCAGTTCCGTAGTGCACATGGCGCAGCTCCCACTTGATGCGAACGTGCAATTTATGACCGTGATGGCAACGAACATGCCCTTCATCGGCAGGGGCTAAGCTATGGAAATTAAAAACCAAATCGCTGTCGTCACCGGAGCAGCACAGGGCATTGGCCTTGCCGTTTCGACACTTTTGGCAGCGCGCGGTGTACTGGTTGTGGGCTGGGACATTGACCCGACACACGCGAGCGCAATGGCGGGCCTACCAACGCCGGGCACGGCGATTTCTTGTGACATCACCAATCTTGCTTCGGTCGAAGCGGCACATGCGGCCACTTGCGAACAAGTCGGCGTACCGACGATCCTTGTAAATAGCGCGGGGATCGCGGGGCCGAACGCGCCGGTTGAAACCTATGACGTCGACGCATGGCATAAGGTGATCGACGTCAACCTGAACGGCACCTTTTACGCGAACCGCGTTTGCGTGCCGGGGATGAAGGCGCGGGGCTATGGTCGCATCTTGAACATCGCGTCCATCGCGGGCAAAGAGGGCAACCCGAACGCGTCGGCCTATTCTGCGTCCAAGGCTGCAGTGATTGGCCTGACCAAATCGTTGGGCAAGGAGCTGGCTGACATGGATATCGCTGTGAACTGCGTCACACCCGCCGCCGCCCGCACGCGCATCTTTGACCAGATGAGCGCGGAGCACATCAACTATATGTTGTCGAAAATCCCGCGCGGTCGATTCTTGGAGGTCGAAGAAGCTGCCGAGATGATCGTCTGGGCCGTGTCGCCTGAAAATAGCTTTACCACCGGCGCTGTCTTCGATCTGTCAGGTGGCCGTGCGACCTACTAAGCGCCGGTTGGCGGAACAGACGCCGCCGTCAACCTGTCACAAACGCATTTTCAGAAAGATATCCAATGACAGCCGCGGCAACCAAACCCGTCAGACTGGGATTAATTGGTGACAACATCGCACAATCAAAGTCGCCGCTGTTACACCGCACGGCGGGGGCGCTGACAGGCCTTGACGTGACCTATGACCGGCTAATTCCAAGCGATATGGGGCTGTCGTTCGACGAGGTCTTCGCGCAGGCACGCATGTCGGGGTTTCACGGCATCAACATAACCTACCCCTACAAGGAGGTGGTGACTTCGAAGGTGACTGTGCTGGACCCGTTTGTCCGTGGTATTGGAGCGGTCAACACGGTCGTGTTTGATGCTGATGGACCAAAAGGATTCAACACCGACTATTCCGGTTTCATTAATGCATACCGGTTGGTGCGCGGTAAAAGGCCACCAGGTGTTGTCTGCTTGATTGGGGCTGGCGGCGTCGGCAAAGCGGTTGCCTTTGGCCTGATAGGGTTAGGGGCGCAGGCGATCCATTGCGTAGACCTTGATCCCTTTAAAGCGGCCGGCCTTGCAGATGCATTGGCAGCACTCGGATCGCAAACGCGCATCGAGGTGTTTGGAAATGCGGTGGCCGCAGTGGACTGTGCCGACGGGATTATCAATTGCACCCCTCTTGGAATGGTTGGCGTCGGCGGATCACCTTTGCCTGCTTATGCAATGCAAGGAGCGATGTGGGTTTTTGACGCAGTCTATACGCCTGTTGATACGCAATTTTTGGGAGATGCACAGCGTGCAGGCCTTACTGTTATTTCAGGCTACGAGTTGTTTATAGGTCAGGGGGTTGATGCTTGGAAAATCTTTACTGGAACCAAAGTCGATCTCACCGCGCTCAGGGACGCTATTCAAGGTTATTTTCCGTGCTAAAGACTTCCTTAAAACTCCCAGCATTCTCACGGCGCTGTTGGCTGAGACCCTACTCAGCAGGTGGTCCCGCAGGTCATTGGCATCCTGTCTCGTGATGTCAGTCAGGGGAGTGTACTTCAGCTTCTGCTTGCCGAGGACGCTCTTCATGTTTGTGCGCAACCGTTCTACCCGCTGCCCAATCTCTTTGGCAGCCTTAGGGGTGTCTGACTGGCTGCCACCAAATATCGACTACAGGTGTCTATACATACGAAATTTTCAAAAAATTGTAGGTTTATACGAGTTAAAACAAACGTCCTCAGAACTGCGAGAAATACAAGAAAAGGAAATTGAAACCTGTAATTAGTTGAAATATAGTTGTTATTTTTGTTATTATACAAAATTACTGACCATCTTTATGATCAAGCAAATTTCCAGACCTGGCATTATATTCAAAATCATTGGCTTATGTGGCGTGGCCGCTTGGATGTGCGTTGTTATGGTAATTAACTTGGGCTTAGCTCACTTCAGGGAGACTTCTGGAGCCTTTTTAGATGGAGCGGGCAACCAAGTCGTTCAACGACTTATTGAGCGTCCATTCAATCCAGGAAAGCAAGCAATTCATGCACTGTTTTTTTTCTCGTTTGTAATATTCGGTTTTGCGGTGCTTTCGATCGCAAAAATAGGCTCACTAACGCCAATTTTACTTGTCGCAATGTCCGCTGCGCTAATGTCAGCGTATGCTTTTTGCATCGCTTTTGTACCAGCAACTAAGTTACGTTTAGATGTTGCTGGTGATAACATGTATTACCTTGGCTTCCTCTACACACTTTCATCTTTAGCCGTTGCAATTACAATTAGTGAAGCAGAGCAAATACTTGCCAATTTTGGTGTAGCTATTAGCAGTACAATTTTTGGAATAGCAGCACGTGTTGCTTTTAATCAAATGCGTATCGACCCTCATGATATTGAGGCCGCCTCGAGAGTAGAACTATCAGAAGCGACAAGGCGAGTAACAGACGAACTGAACGAAACTATCACTCAACTCACCCAATTTCGCACATTAACATTGCAAGTCTTAGCCGAGGGGTACGAAGATGTGCAAAAGAATGTTGAGAATGCTGCAAAAGAGATGTTTCAATCTCTCAAAGAAACTTCTGACAAGAATGCATTAATCTTAGTCGAACTGGGAAAAAATAGCTCTTCCGAGCAATCTAAGTTATCAGATTCAATACTTAATTTAAAATCCAGTAATGAAGAACTCGTCTCAGCCAATAGATCTATGGTTTCACAGATGTCTTTAGCTTCGGCAGCATATCAAGCTTTGGCTAATCGTTACTCTGAGACTGAAGTAATGGAAGGAAAAATAATCGATGAAGTTAAAGGGCAGCTAGGCGAGATACAGTCCAGCATTTCGAGAGATGTAACAGAAAATCTGGTGAAATCAGAAAAAACGTTTGAAGAAAATATAGTAAATACCTTGAACAAAAACATCTTGGAGCAAAGCCAGGAGTTGAAAGATACGTCACTGAATATCGTGGCAAAACTTCAAGATTTTGTTAAGGCAAATTCCGATGTTTCTGCCCGTATTGAAGCTTTAGAAGATACGCCTGACTTAGATGAAAAAAGATTAAAACCCAATTCACAAACTAAGAAGCCGTCTGGTTGGTTCAGACGTAAATGACGAACACATCAATTCAGCAAAGTGCTAGTGGCTATAGCAGGGGCGTAATATTTGGCTTGACGATGGCAGAAGTACTTTTGCTGCTGATATTCTTAGCCACTTTAAATCGCCAGATTGAAGAGTTGAGCAAAGCTAATGATGCATTGACCAAGGATCGAGAAACCTTGGAAGTAGCGAATGCAAATTATCAAGCAAGCCTAAACAATTTAGATCAAAGCACTTCAGTGTCTCAGGAATTATTTGATGTTGTTAATGTCTTAGATGACAATGAGTTGCAGAAACTAATAAACAATTCTGAAATTGCCACCACGTACAGTGCAGAAAAACTAGAACAAGTGATTTCTAAAGCAAAAAAATGGGATGTATTTACCAATCAGCCTCCAGAACCAAGCTTTACGGTGCTAGATGAGATCGAGAAAAATGCTGCCCCTGAAGAGCTGGTCAGGCTGATCGAGAACGCAGAAATTGCAATGAATGCAAACCCAGAAACTCTAACCGAGCAAATTTCCAAAGCAAAAAAATGGGATGTATTTACCAATCAGCCTCCAGAACTAAGCTTTACGGTGCTAGATGAGATCGAGAAAAATGCTGCCCCTGAAGAGCTGGTCCGGCTGATTGAGAACGCAGAAATTGCAATGAATACAAACCCAGGAACTCTAACCGAGCAAATTTCTAAAGCAAAAAAATGGGATGCAAAGGCAGCTTTACCAGATGTTGAACAAATTGACCCTAAGATTGCAAATCTGGCATCCCAAGTAAGTTTGAACGATCTAGAGTTGTTGGCGGCAGGGAAA